>Ga0209514_10002803_pt1 | contig 26211 bp, 26 predicted proteins | sample Subgrocontami58m_FD_187452 | JGI IMG/M metagenome (GOLD analysis project Ga0209514, IMG submission 187452) | Subsurface groundwater microbial communities from S. Glens Falls, New York, USA - GMW37 contaminated, 5.8 m (SPAdes) (version 3) | ecosystem: Environmental > Aquatic > Deep subsurface >...
GGAACAAATATCGCGACTGGGATCAAAGATCTAGCTATTAACCCTCCGACACCACTGCTCACAAAAATACGCGCAAAACCCGCATCTAAACAAACAAAAAAAGTTCCAGCAGAGATAAGAAATACAGCAACCGCGGTAGGTATTGCCATAGGAGTAAACCCGTATCCGCTGAAATAAAAGAATTTTACTCCATATATATAGCCGATAATCGAAAATACCGATATTATCAAAGGCAAAATACAAAAACTCTGCGCTAAACAGCAACCCACTTTCTTTCTTTTGCTCAATAAAAACAAAGCAGATGCAATAAGAATAAAAGAAACCAAAGTATGTATTGCCATGCGGCCGGCATGAACAGTAAATACCGGATTAGGATCCTCTGGGAAGAAAAATTCATCAATACCAATTTCTGTTCTAAAAATATATTCAAAAGCCGTTAAAATAACTATTATAAAAACAACTACAAGACATGCCCTTGCGGTGGCTATGGTTATTTTCCCATTGTCCCTCATTTGTAATAGCCACAAAGAAAAACCCAACAAAATAAAACACAATGCGGTATTAAATTTCATAGTCACAATATCAGGAAAGAAGCTTTTTAGGATAGCAATATGAGAAAACCAACCAAAAAGAACAACGCAACCAATAAGAAAAGTCAGGATACCAAACATTTTCGAAAGAAATAAAAAGAAAGAAATCAGATAGGATTCTAAATGTTTATAAGTAATATTATCCATTTTAAAACTAAACCTTATATTTCCCGGGTTTCCCGTTAAATTTCAACAACTCATTGACTTCTTCTTTAAGTTCAATAAGCTTCTCTTCCCTGTTCAACATCAGACGGTTGAATTTTTCAATTTGCTCATACCTTAATCGGGTTTCTTTTTCTATGGCACTACGCTCTATCACCATGGCAAGCAAATTAGCAACAGCTTGTATAAAATTGACATCATCTTTACTGAATAATATTTTACGCCCGGTATGCGCCCCTAAAGCACCAAAAGGCCTTTTTACATCTCCGATTATAGCAGTCATGCCACTCACTACATTATGCTCAACCAGTAAAGAACAAGGATTAAAACGTTTTTCTGTGCGTAAATCTTCGACGATTACCGGCTCCTTTGTCAGTAAAGTATACCCCACCTGTGAATCCTTCCCAACGGGAACCCGGGCTGCGCCTACTAGCCCCTCTTTCCAGCCTACACCGGCACACAACAAAACATAATCGCCTTTAGGCATAAGTTCAAGGATATCGACATATTCTACATTCAAAACACCCGCCACCACATTAACTATTTCATTCATTAAAACATCTAAACTTTTCCCAGATAAAGCTATCGGCCCAAGGCGCGCGACTGCCTCCTGCTGTTTTAAGCACTGCGCCAATTCTAATTCCAATTTTTTTCTCTTAGTGACATCTCTGAAAACGCCTATCAGATATTTTCTTCCGGACAATATTAGCGGAGCCGAACTTATATCCGCATAGAAAACATCACCGTTTTTTCTTTTAACCGGGATATCGCAAGCAATAGCCATAACCTCTTCGGCCTGGTGTTTCAAAGCATTTAAGACCATTGGTAAATCTTTTTCGGGATGTATATCGGCAACACCGAGTTTTTTTATCTCTTCAGGAGTAAAACCTAACATTTCGGAAATACTTTTGTTACCGAATAAAAACTTCTTATTTTCTACATCAACCAAGAGTACGCCGTCAAACAAACTATCAATAACAAGGCGCATTTCCTGCTCTTTTAATTCTATAATGGAGTTTTTATTCATTTTGCCACCTCGCTAATATATCCGAAGATGGATGGGGGAAGGAAAATCATAACTACCCTCCAGGGTATTTTATAACATGTTTATTATACCTAAAATATACGCTGACAACAATAAGAAATTAGGAAGTTATCCTGCTTTGGGGAAATTTAAACCGCGGAATATAAAGAAGGCTGCAGCAATAATACATAAGGCTGCCCAGAAATAATCCTGTTTTAAATCCTCTTTCATGTAAAAAATAACAAAAGGCACAAATACAGATAAAGTTATTACTTCTTGCATTATTTTTAGCTGACCGAGATTCATCACTTGATGGCCAATCCGGTTTGCCGGAACCTGTATCAAATACTCAAACAATGCGATACCCCAACTAATGAGTGCGGCAATAATCCAAGGTCTAGAGCTATAATTCTTCAAATGACCATACCAGGCAAAAGTCATAAATACATTGCTACAGGCCAACATTAACGCCGTAACGAAAAATTTATTCATTTTAGATCCTTAAATTTTAAGAACACCAGTAATGTTTGTATAATAACCGACGGGCTTGGCGGGCATCCGGGAATATGTAAAGCTACCGGCAGTATATCTTTTACCGCGCCATGCGTATAATACGAATCCTTAAATATTCCGCCATCTAAAGCACAGTCTCCTAGCGTAATCACAAATTTAGGGCAAGGCATAGCATCATAAGTCTTCTTTAAAGCAATAAGCATATTTTTAGAAACCGGGCCGGTAACCAAAAGTGCGTCAGCATGCCGGGGGGAAGCTACAAAATTTATGCCAAACCTCTGTAAGTCATAAATCGGGTTATTTGCCGAAATTATTTCCGATTCGCAGGCGCCGCATGAACCAGTATCAACTTCGCGAATATGCAAAGACCTGCCGAATCTTTTGCGGATTAAAGATTCTAATTCCAAACCGCAAGATTCTATCTCTTTAGATAATTCTAAAGGAATATGCCTGGTAACTACGCCTTTTAACAATCGATTTTTGAAAATATCGAACATAAACTACCTCTCAAGGCTAAAGATCGTTTCCCGAATACGATAAATTAAAACTTTTATTGCAAAGCGGAAAATCAGGAATAATATTTCCCAATACCGCATAAGACAGCCCCTGCCAATTGTGAAAAGATGGATCAACAATTTTGCATCTTTCAATAAAACCGGAAGAATCTGTTCTTACCCAATACAAAACCGGGCCTCTCCACCCTTCCGTATAACCCAAAGCACTCCCGGCTTTTAAGGATAAGCTAATATCAGTTTTCTTAAAATCGGTAAACTTACTTGAGAATTCTCTAATCAATCGGCAAGATTCGTTAAATTCAAAGATTCTCATCTTTAATCTTGCCAAAACATCGCCTGATTCCTCAACCGCCATTTTAAAACCGGCCTTATTATATAAACCAAAAAAATACTTTCTTAAATCTATCGGAACCCCTGAGGCGCGCCCTGCAAGCCCTACAACCCCTAAATCTTCAGCGGTTTTCTTACGCAAAACTCCGGCTGTATCCACCCTATCCATAAACGAAACGCTGGAATACAACATTCGCACTAATTCCTCAAAATCATTTTCTATATTCTTTAATGCCTCCAAAAGTATCTTTTTCTTCACTCCATCTAAATCCAGTGAAAGCCCGCCGGCTCTATTAATATTCTTAAGATACCGGCTCCCTGTAAGTTTATCATTTAATTGTAAAATCGCCTCTTTGATAACCGAGGCGTAAGCAGACGGGAAACTAAAACCGACATCGATAGCAATACCGCCGATATCATTAACATGGTTATACATACGCTCAAGCTCTAAGAAGATAGCCCGCAAGTACCCTGTTTCCTCGGATACAGATACGCCGGAAATCTTCTCGACCGCGCAGGTAAAGGCCAGGCTATGCGAAAAAAGAGAATCTCCCGAAACGCATTCTGATATTTGCACAGCCTCAGAACAAATTTTACCCTCAAAAAGTTTCTCTACTCCCCTATGAGTAAACCCAAGCCTAGGCTCTAAATTTATAATCGGCTCACCAGCTACGCTAAAACGAAAATGCCCCGGACCAATAATCCCGGCGTGTACAGGCCCAACAGGAACTTCAAATATCCCAGTACCCTCTACCCTGTTAAATTTATATTCATTTAGGTTGCCTTCTTTTGGCTCCTTGAAATCTTTAAGGAGCGGAAAATTTCCTTGCGGCCAAACTTCATCATGCAAATTTAATCTTCGCAAATCAGGGTTACCTTTTGGCTCAATGCCAAACATCTCTTTAATCTCTCTTTCAAAAAGGCTGGCGGAATGCATGTTTTTTGCCAACGAATCAAAACAAGGATTATCACTTGCGATATCTATACTTAAAATAACCCACTCTGCATTCTTACTATTTAGAAATACACAGTTAATAACAAATTTGCTTGCACCTACACGCTCATCAATGGCAAAAAGCATCATTACCGCAGATGAAGTGATTTCATGCACAAGAACGCAAATATCTTTAAAAGCCGACGGCTCTATCTTAATACATACTTCATCCGGAAAGTTTCTCTCGATTGAAATCGGGTTAAACTCCGGCAACTTATCTTTTATCCTTGCAACAATCTCTCTGCTATCCACAATAAATCCTTCTTTAGAATTAACATAATAATCCCTACGCTGCAAATAATGACTGTCAGAAATAAGAATGCGATTTTTCCGCTTAATGGCTCGCTTTTTGGAACCATACCCTTAGGCAAGTTGCCGAAAAGCATCTTTCCAAAATGATAGATAAAAGCCCCAAAAATAACCGTAAGAAATAATAACAACAAAGCAGCTATCCAATATGAACCGGAGGAAAAAGCAGCGATTATTATAAATATTTCGCTTATAAATATGGAAAACGGAGGAAATCCCGTAAGCGCAAATACCCCCATTAAAACCATGAAGCCGCTAAAAGGAAGCACTTTCATTACTCCCCTGATAACATGTATATTGTGATTTTTATAAGTACTCACAATATTGCCTGCGCCAAAAAACATGAGCGATTTGGCGACTGCATGATTTAGAATATGAACAGCAGCTCCGGCAACAGCTGCCGGTGCGCCTAAACCAAAACCAATAGAAATAATACCAATATGCTCAATACTGCTATACGCCAAAAGACGCTTTAAATCTTTTTGCACCAAAATAAAACCGCTTGATACAACTAAAGAAATTAGCCCTAACAAAACCATCAAATGAGAAAAATATGCAAAACCTACGCCCTTGATCACAATGATGCCGAATCGTAAAATGGCATATACGGCTGTTTTTAGCAAGACCCCGGAAAGAAGTGCGCTAATCGGAGCCACTGCCTGGCTATGCGCATCCGGCAACCAGGTATGCATGGGAGCTAACCCGGCCTTTGTCCCATATCCCACTAAAATAAAAATAAAAGCTATCTTTAGCATGTTTATATCCATGCTCGCAGCAGACGTTACCATGTCCGACCAATTAAGGCTTTTTGTCCCCGTTGAAACTAAAAAAGCGTAAGAAAATATAATCGTGCCTAAAAGCGCAAAAATTATACCCACCGAACAAATAATTATATATTTCCAGGCAGCCTCAATAGATTCTTTTGAGTTATAAAACCCTACCAGAAAAGCAGAAATAAGCGTGGTCATTTCAATCGCAACCCAAAGCAGGCCTAAATTATTTACTGCCGGCACGAAAAACATTGAACAGCAAAACAAGTTAGAAAGAACATAATATACCCTGGCCTTTTTCTCGGTTAATATCCCCTGCCGGATATCTTTATCAATATAACCAATGGAATAAAGCGCAGCGGCAAATGTAACTACCGCGATAACAAAAATAAAAAACGCGCTTAAGATATCAAGATGAATAAAATCCGCGCACATACTAACGCTTCCGGAAGATAATACGTTCTTTAAAAGCAAAATACTTGCGGCCAATACCAGTAAGTATACACAGCTGCTTACAATACCGATAATTCTCGGCTTCTTAATAAAAAATGCCGTTATCGCAAGTAACGCGGGCATCCCCAAAATAACAAATATTTCCATATTATTATAGCCTTATACTAATATTAAATCGATTGACGCTGACGGGTGACGTGGCATAATTCGAGCACGTACCGTAAGGCACGCGCGCAGAACATGCCACGGCAGGACCCGTCAGAATCTATCCTTTTAACCTTGATAACTTACCCACATCTATATGGGTAAAAAATTTATTAATCCTGTAAACAAAAAGCCCCATGATAATTACACTCACAAATACATCAAAGAATATGGCGATTTCCACAAAAAACGGCATCCCTCCATAAATAGATGAGGCAAAAAGAAAAATCCCGTTCTCCATAACCAAAAGCCCGACTACCTGAGCAAAGGCTTTCATGCGAGAAATCATAAGAAAACCACCGATAAAAATTACCGAAAATGCCACTGTAATCGCAAGCGATATGAAATTATGCTTAAAGCCTAAAATCGCAGCAAAGGTCCCGGAATAGTAAGTAAGCAAAAGCGCGATAACCAGCGAAAGCTGCACATTTACAAAAAGCCCAAGATTTTCATCCACATTTATCTTCTTTGCGATCCTATAAAGGACACGCGGTATAATAAAAACCTTCAGCACTACGATAAGAAATGCGATAAAATATAAATCGGCATGCTTTTCGATAAAGCCGGAGGATAACGCCATCAACGACAGAAAAAATGACTGATATTGGAAGCTCTTCATCAATGCCGGCACTCTTTTGGCGATGACCATAAGATATGTCGCGACTAAAACACCCAACAAAATAAATTCCTGCACCTTAAACTCCCAGCATTGCGCACACCAGTGCAATAACACCTAAAACAAAACCAAATCCCAGGAAATCTGCCACTCTAAACAAACGCATTTTTGCGACAGTTACTTCAACCAAGGCGATAACAATTGCAATAATAGCTATTCTGGCTAAATACTGCAAAGACCAAAATAAAATTTGCGTAAAACTTCCAAAACCCGGTAAGGCTATCGGAAAAACAATCTGCGCGATAAGAAAAAATAAAATCATCTGCTTTATATAAGAAGCCATTTCTATTAACGCCAGGCGCCTGCCGGAATATTCTAAAACCATTGCCTCGTGTATCATGGTCAACTCAAGATGCGTCTCTTGGTTGTCTACGGGTACGCGTGAAGTCTCAGCGATCGCAACAAGGAACAAAGCCAATGCGGCGATAATCGAAGAAATTGATACTACATGCATCCGGCCTAATGCAGAAAGATCTGTTGAACCAGCCTGAAATGAAACGGCAAAAATCACCAGGCATAAAACAGGTTCGGTTAAACTAGAAATAAACATTTCCCGGGACGACCCCATTCCTCCGAATGAACTTGCGGTATCCAATGCCGCAAGGGCTAAAAAGAAACGTCCCAAAGCAAAAATAAAAACTAAACATAAGAAATCGCCCATGTTATGTAGGGGCGCCGAAAAAATAAATACCGGAACCAACAATGCCGCGGTTAATGTGGAAGAAAATACAATTATCGGAGTAACTTTAAAAATCCACGATGCAGTATCCGAAATTACTTCATCTTTGGAAAATAATTTTACCAAATTATAATACGGTTGAAAAACACTTTGGCCGCGACGCATACGTATATTATTCTTTATTTTCGTAATTAATCCGCTTAAAACCGGGCTAATTACAATAAATAAACCCAGCTGCAATATAACGATTAATAATTTTTCCATTTTAAAAATGTTTTACAAACATAATTAATAATAAGGTTGTAACAAAAATATAAGATAGATAAAGGTGAATGCTGCCCGGCTGTATCCTTTTCATAAACTTTGCAGACTTAAATACTAAATTCAAAGCCGGGTCATAAATATATTTCTTAAATATCGGGGTTGTATGCGTTTCATAAGCGAAAGACTTAACATGGTAAAATGATTCCCGGATTTTCTGTGTTTTACGGTAAGGCATAAGAAAGAAACTAAACGCAATCCGGAAAGGCTTTGAAAAAGCAGTTGCCGTATATTCATTGCGGGAATCTAATTTATAATAACCGCAATCCCATGTATTATAAATTACTACCTTCGGCCTTGCGGATATCCGATACACAATAAAACCAATAATACCAAGGGCAACAAACGATAACATCAATAACGGCGCAGAAAGATAAATGCCATTACCCATCTGAGCAGTTAAGGTAATATTATTAAAAGAAAAACTCATGCCGGCTATATCTATGCCCGTGGCGCACCCTGCGATCTTTGAAAGTAAATTTATAATTTTTACTGCTGCTAAGCCAAAAACAATACAGAGAATCGACAAAAAAATCATACCAATTTGCATTGATAAAGGCACCTCTTTTGCCTCTTTGGCATGATGGCTTCTAGGCTTGCCTAAAAATGTTATTCCAAAAGCCTTAACAAAGCATGCGGCCGCCAAACCGCTTGTTAAAGCTAAAAGGCTGGCACAAATGCCTAAAAACAACTTAACCCCTCCCGAAACATTTAAAACCCCCAGAAAAAATGCCTGCAGAGTTAGCCACTCGCTGACAAAACCGTTAAGAGGCGGCAACGCAGAAATTGCCATAGCGCCCACTAAACAATAAACTGCAGTCTGCGGCATATTTTTAATAAGCCCGCCTAATTTCTCGATATCGCGGGTTTCAGTGGCCTTGTATACGCTACCGGCGCATAAGAATAATAAACCTTTAAAAATCGCGTGATTTATTAAGTGGTACATCCCGGCTATTAAAGAAAATACGGCCAGATAAGGCATATTTTTACTTTGGAAAAACATCGCCAGCCCTACCCCCAATAATATAATTCCTATATTTTCAACGCTCGAATAAGCTAGCAGCCGCTTAATATCACGTTCCATGAGCGCATAAATAATCCCGACTAAACATGTAACAATTGCCAAAAACAATACTAGAATCCCCCACCAACAAGAACTTGCTCCAAGCATAAATATTACGAAACGAATTACCCCATAAACAGCAGTTTTTATCATTACCCCGGACATAATGCTTGAGATATGACTGGGCGCTTGAGGATGGGCATATGGCAGCCAAATGTGTAGCGGCACAATGCCTGCTTTAGTTCCAAAGCCGATCAGCAAAAACAAAAATATGATATTTTTTGTTTCCAGCGGCATAATAAGACAAGCATTTTTTATGGCAAGGAAGTCAAAAGAATTCGCATATTTATGCATTATCATGAAAGCCGCAACTAAAAAAGCAGTACCAATATGAGTCATCACTATATAAATCATACCTGCCTGCACTGATTTCTCATGTTTTGTATCGAATACCACCAGAAAATAAGAAACCAAAGACATGATCTCCCAAAATACCAGGAAAACAAAAACATTGCCTACCGTCACAACCAAAACCATGGATAAAATAAAGGCGATCAACAAGACCTGGGCAAGAATTATTTTACGCGGAGAATATTCCCCTTTTAGGTAGCCGAACGAATATATGGCAGACGGCAAGGATACAATCAAAATTACGAAAAGAAAGAAAAACGAAAGCGGGTCAAACAGAAAAAGTTGTTTTGGCAGAATATTTATCATTTTAAACAGTAGTTTACGCCGAACGTTTACCGCGCCCAGCGGTACACCGGCCGATCATCTACGGCCGGGTGCTATATACGTTCGGGCGTTAAAACCTGTTATAAAAGTAAAAACCTTTACCAATTGATAATTCAATCAGTAAAGGTTTCTCTTTGTTTTGTGTCCAGACCCACCTTTAAACTCGGATCTAAATTTCAAACAATATTATCACTTTTTAAAATTAAAATCAAGATAATTCATACCATTTCCGCGAGAAATACCTGCCGGAAATAAGGAACATTTGCACTAGTATTGAAATATTCATCGACCACCATACCGCATGCGCGCCAAGCCCAAAGTGAATTCCTAAAAGATAACATAACGGAACGCGCACAAGCCACATAGAAAGCGCAACAGCCCACATCACGTTTTTTGTATCCCCTGCTCCGTTTAACCCTCCAGCAAGGATAACACCCCAGGCCATAAAGGGTTCAGAAATCATGCTTATATAGATATAACGGATTGTTTCCTTAATTACAATATCATTATTGGAAAGAAAAGATGCGATCATCCTGGCATTGACCAAAGTAAGCACCGTCATTACAATAACAATACCCACACCGATAAAAGCAGTTACCAGACCGGCATGATAAGCGCCCTCCTTATCTTGTTTACCCAATAGATTACCCACTACAACCGCATTCGCCATATTGAAGGCAAAAGCCGGTAAAAATATCGCCCCTTCTATTTTGAGCCCATTCGTAAACGCCGCGATGATCTCAATATTATTCTGTGGCAACATCCCTAAAACAAAATAAAGCACCATAAACCCAAGCTGCCAAAGAATCTGCAATAATCCCGCAGGCCAGCCGATATTAAATATTTTCTTTGCAGTACCAGCAGAAAATAAAAAAGAAAAAGTTACTAATTTTCTAAGAAAAATAGCATTTAAAAGGCATCCGACAAAAGTTGCAATTATCGTAGCTATAGCAATCCCTCTAAACCCAAGCGCGGTATTCAATACCAACGCAAGAACCAAAATAATGTTTAAAACACATACTACGGCCATGGTAAAAAGAGAGCTCTTGACCATACCGCATGCGCGCAATATCGCATTAGTATTTAAGAAGAAATAGCTGGAAATCAAGCCCAAAGAAAATACCTTAGTTAAAACTTCAACATAATTTTTTAGTTCAAGCGGAACATTCAAAAGATATACTATGCTTTTGGCAAAAACAAAACCCAAAATACTAAATATTACTCCCCCTATAACCGCTAAAATAATCGAAGAATTTATCGCGGCATTAAGTTCTTCTTTTTTACCGGACGTAAACAGCCTGGCAGTTACGGAAACCGAGCCAATACTTAAAGCAGAAGCAATAATACTGAAAATAAAATAGAGTTGAGCAGCTATACCGTAACTGGCCTGCACTTCTTTCCCTAATTTACCGGCAGCATAGACATCAGCAAGCCCGATTAAGAAAACACATAGCATAATAAGCGTCATCGGCCAACTCACCGACCAACTGTCCCTGGCAAACGACTTTAAATCAATTTTCATTCTGCTTGCCTCAAAGTATATTTATTTATCATCTCAATCGGGTGATATGATTGTTTCGATTTTCTCAAGCCTTCCTGCCCCAAATCCTGCTCAAGATTAACATAGGTAAAACTTTGCGCTTCCTTAGAAATAAATTCATGCAGCATTGTTTGATATAATCCATTGACATTCGGATCCGCTTTTAAAACATGGACTACCATGGTGTCAGGATTAAGCCTTTGTGCACAGGCAACAGCACTAATATTATTTTTAATTTTAATCGCTCCCGCAAAAACCTTAAAATCCGAGAAATTTTCTATCATCTTCCGAATGGCGGCCCTCTCATTATTTAAGCCTTCCACGCTATCACAATCTTTAATTGCACACCAGGATTCTTCAAACTTCAGGCATTCACCCACATTGGCCGCATCCACTTTTATATATTCATAAACATAATCTGACTGAAATTTATTTATCAGGTTTCTTTTACCGTCATATTTTCTGCCGCGAAGCGATGTGAGGTCTTCTACTCTATATAAATAATCAGAATTATCGATATCTAAATCGATCTTAAACCGTTCATCGCCTCCGAACAAGTCTTTTGTTTCCTCGGGAATACGGATAAAAAAACCTCCGGACTCATTTAATATCTTTTCAATTGCCTTTTTTTTATCTGTTTTTCCGATCGGATTAAAAAATCTTAAAGACGGCCCTGACTCAGAGCATAAAATAATCAGATCATCCAGAAGGGAGGCTTTTAACCGGTAGGCTTCTTTCCATGCATAAAGATTAGTAAAAGTAAACTCGGATATTCGGGGAGAATCGTTTTTAAATGCCTCTTCGAATAATAACAGATCTTCTTTCTTAATTTCCTCAAAAGCAGGATAGGATTCCATTAAACTTTAAAATAACGTTTCTTAAAATAAAGCGCGACGTTAACAAGCCCGATAAGGGCCGGGACTTCGACTAAAGGCCCGATTACAGCGGCAAATGCCGCGCCCGAATTTATGCCGAACACGGAAACCGCAACAGCTATGGCCAGCTCAAAATTATTACTGGCAGCGGTAAATGAGAGCGTTGTTGTCCTGGCGTAGCCGGCATTAAACTTTTTGCCCATATAAAATGACACCAAAAACATCAACACAAAATATATTAAAAGCGGTATGGCGATCCAAATCACATCAAAAGGAATTTTTACGATGTACTCCCCTTTTAAAGAAAACATAACTACTATCGTAAATAAAAGCGCCACCAATGTAACGGGGCTGATTACAGGTATAAATTTATTTTCATACCACTGTTTACCTTTTGCTTTAAGTAACGCAATACGGGTTATAAACCCGGCTAAAAAAGGAATCCCGAGATAAATGAATACGCTTTTAGCAATTTGCATGATAGTTATATTTACAGCCACACCTTTAAGCCCAAACCATGTGGGTAAAACTGTAATAAAGACCCAGGCATATAACGAATAAAATAAAACCTGGAATATGGAATTAAAAGCAACCAACCCCGCACAATACTCGGTATCACCGCAAGCCAACTCATTCCATACGATAACCATAGCAATACACCGGGCTAATCCTATCATAATCAAACCGGCCATATATTCGGGATAACCCCTCAAGAAAATAATCGCCAGGAAAAACATTAGAAGCGGCCCGATGACCCAATTTTGTATAAGCGACAATAAAAGTACCTTGGTATTGCGAAAAACATCCCCCAATTCCTCATATTTTACTTTTGCCAAAGGCGGATACATCATTAAAATAAGCCCGATAGCAATGGGAATATTGGTAGTGCCGGACTGAAATTTATTCCAGAAATTCACTACCTGCGGATAAAAATACCCGCAAGTAACGCCAAACCCCATAGCAAGAAAAATCCACAGCGTTAAAAACCTGTCTAAAAACGACAATCCCCGGGATAATCCAGTTCTCATTTAGATCTGCCTTTCTTCAATTTTACAGGCACCCTGCCTGTTTTAATAAACGCTAGTTTTTCTTTGCGCGTTAACCTCTTAATCCGCTTCTCCCGTTTTGTAGCCTTTGAACGGTCAGGCAAAGATTCCCGATAAACAAGCTTGACCGGCCTTTTATTCTTAGTGTAAAAGGCCCCTTTTTTGCTGGAATTATGTTCTTTTATGCGGCGGGAAATATCCGTGGTAATTCCGGTATAGAGAGTTTTATCACTACACTTTACTATGTAAAGAAACCAAGACATAAAATAATTAGATTACCGTCGCCACCTGGGCTTATGCGCAGGACGTCCGCTACCATGCTGCCCGTGACGATGATGGGATTTTACATCTTCGCGCGCACGCTCATGGCCCGGAGCAACAAATTCTTCAAAAGGAATTTCGGGGTGTTTTGATACTGGAAGGCTGGATTTAATAAGTTTTTCTATATCGTGAACATCACGCCTTTGGTCAGGAGTAGCGAAAGAAATCGCATGGCCTTTTTGCCCTGCTCTGGCAGTACGACCGATACGATGTACATAATTCTCCGCATCTTCAGGAAGGTCATAATTAATAACCAATTCAATACCAGTTACGTCAATACCGCGGGCAGCAATGTCAGTTGCAACTAACACCTTATATTTACCGGATTTAAAACCATCCAGGGCTTCACGCCTCTGGCATAAAGAGCGGTTAGAATGTATCTCTGCGGCTCTATAGCCCATTTCACGCACGGAGACTGCAATTTTACGCGCATTGTGTTTTGTACGAGAAAATAAAAGGACTGAACCGTGATATTGCGCTAACACCTTACTTAAAAGCTGGCGTTTAGCCTCTTTACTTACAATATATAATTCCTGAGTCACCAATTCTGCGGTAGTGCCCGAAGGGGCAATCTCAACCGAAATCGGCAGCTTCATATGATTGGCCGCAATTTGCATAATTTCCTTAGGCATAGTTGCGGAAAAAAGCATGGTTTGTTTATTCTTCGGAAGGAAACGCAAAATTTTATTAATTTGCGGGGCAAACCCCATATCCAACATGCGGTCTGCTTCATCAAGCACAAGCATGGAAACTTCTTCCGGTATAAAATTCCACTGGCTCATATGGTCCAGAAGCCGTCCGGGAGTCGCAATTATTATACGTGGATTTCTACGCAACGCCTGTATTTGTCCGTTCATAGGCACACCGCCGATAAGGCAAGCGGTCTTCATCCCAAAGGCATAGACTATTCCCTGAAAAGCCTCTTCAATCTGTATAGCTAATTCACGGGTAGGCGCAAGCACCAGGCCCGTTCCATCCATCTGCGCCAGGCGCTGCACCATAGGAATAGCAAAAGAGTGAGTTTTACCTGTTCCGGTCTGTGCAATCCCTATAACATCCTGGCCTTCAAGCGCAAGAGGAATTGCCTTAAGCTGAATAGGAGTAGGCACCTTAAACTTTATTTGCTCAAGTATATCCAGGATCTTAGGAGCTATACCCAGCCCAAAAAAATTTCTTTCAGATTGATTCTGACCCTGTGTAGCCCCGCTTGTATTAATATTTTTATGTGTCATCATAGTTTTAAAAAATTGAAAGTTTGACCTCTAGACCGGACTCTATCTTAAAAGGCATGTAGAGATCCGTGTCAGGTATTCTTAAATTACCGGAAATCCGGAATTTTAAAGGGTGATTCTTAGCAGATTCTGCGCGTATAAGCTTATTCCAGATATTGCCGATTTTAATCGTTCCTTTTATCCCGCCGGATTCCGAACCTTTAAAAGTGGCGCGATTAATCTTACTCTTTGCAATATCCTTACCATCTATTGTATATATACCAATTATACCATTTTCAAGGACCATGTCGATAGTTAAAGGATTAATAATGCCGATCACAAAATCAACGGCAGAATCCCCGAACATGGCAGAACGTAATTTAGTAGAAATATTAACGTTAAGCGGACGGACAATGGTATCTTTAAGGGCTTCCAGATGTAAAACCGCGACTTTACTTTCTATAGGTATATGCCAACCGAATTTTTTGTAAGTAAACCCGGTGCGCATAAAAATAGATATGCTCTTTTTATTTAATGTTGACAACCCCAAATTAATCGCGACAGGTGCCTCCAATTCCTGGTTAGAGACAACATCCGGCCGTGCCCAATTCAAAACAAAATTACCTAAACTGTTCCTATCTTCGTCTTCAATCTCAAGGTATATTTTATCCAGGGCAAGCGAACTCCCGGTGGGGTTTTGGATAACGATCCTACCTAACACGGTAATTTTATTATCTTTAAGAAACGGCTGTAAGTGGGCGACAATTTGCGGTATTTGCAGACCTTTTTTACCGACAACCAACTTCGCCATCGGAGCGCAGCCGCACATAAAGAATATGAACAAAAAAAACTGGCTGATTAGGATTATTTTACGATTAAATTTCATATATAAATTATACCACAAAAAAGCGCCGATTCTATGCTGGAATCAGCGCTTTTCGGTAAAAAGCAAAAATCAATTATTTTGATTTTCTAATCTGATCGGGGCATCTTAAATGCACATGGCAATATTCCCCATGATTGTAAACACTCAAGAGCTGTTTACAATGTAAAAACCTGCATTTTCTGGTTCTAGAGGAAGTCTTTACTTTTTTAATGCGGCACGCGTCCCTTCGACAAGCTCATGAAAAAGTTCTTTAACCGAAACTATTTTCTTAATACGGTAGGCATTGCTCCCGCACATGGCAAATCCTTTATCCATTTGCCCGCAAGAAGCGTTAAAAAGCGCCTTAGCAATACAATAATTTACTTTTTTAGGATCACAGGTAAACAAACACTGATATTGGCAACCAAGGTCAAGACGCGCACCGCTATTTATCTTTTTGACAAATTCATTATTAATAACTCTTCCCGGCATTCCTACCGGACTCTTAATAATTATAATATCTTCTTTCGTGGCAGACAGATAAACTTCTTTGTAAACGTTTGAGACATCACATTCATGCGTACAGACAAACCTGGTCGCCATTTGCACACCGCTTGCCCCTAAACGAATAACTCGGGCAATATCTTGGCCATCAAAAATACCACCGGCAGCAAATACAGGAATCTTATGTTCAGAACTTTGAAAACCTTCAACAACCGCCAACACTTCTGTTAAAATCTTCTCAAGAGTAACACGCTCTTTATCTTCCAGTTCCTCCAAGGTATAACCTAAATGCCCGCCAGCCAATGGCCCTTCAACTACTATGGCATCAGGAAGACGATTATATTTTTTACCCCAGACGCGGCAAATTAATTGTGCTGCCCGCGCCGAAGAAACAATCGGAACAAGTTTAGTATGCTTATTTTTAACTAGCGCGGGCAATTTAAGAGGGAGCCCTGCTCCGGAAATAATTACATCAACCGATTCATCCTGCGCCGCGTTTACCAGGTCTTCATAATTTGTAAGCGCGCACATAATATTTACCCCAAAAGGCTTATCGGTCAGAGTACGCGTCTTTCTGATTGCGCTCACAAACGCGCTACGCGAACGATCAACATAATCGCCTTTTACCCATTCTTCGCCAAGGCCTACGGCAGCTATGACGCCCAAACCGCCCTCATTAGACACTGCCGAAGCCAATCCGGATGAAGAAACACGTACACCCATGCCTCCCTGGATAATAGGGATTTCAAGCTTTAAATCTCCGATATATATATTCTTGAATTCAGTATTCATTATTTAGGTAAAGGCTTACTGAGTTACTAATTTTATATTTATCGCACGCGGGCCCTTAGGGGATTTTTCAATCTCGAACTCAACCGGCTGCTCTTCGTTTAAACCATCAAAGCTTGTATCAATCAAACTCGACTGGTGAAAAAACACTTCTCTTCCGTCGGTATCACTAATAAAACCAAAGCCTCTTTCGCGCACAACTTTCTTAATTTTTCCGGTATGCATTGCATACTCCTTTCAGTTTTCGATTAATTTAGAAAAAAAATCCGTAAAGGTTAGTAGTCCGCCCCTTTACGGCTTGAGATTATCTAAACTTTATTAATTTTGTTATATGGCTTATTATACTCCTTTATTTGGAAATGTCAAAATAAAAGATACCTACCTTGCTATTTTTAGCTCTTCACTTAGTCTATACAGGATTCCCGCGGCTGTTTCAACCTGGGGAAGCCCGAATTTACGCGCGGAAACAATAATGTGAGTTTTATTATCCTTGATTTTCTTGAGCCTAAGCGTTATTCCTGCTCCGTTTACATTAGCGCTAATAACTCCATTTTGTTGATTTCCTGATTTTATCTTGCCTGCTCTTTCTAACTGCTTTATGCCGGATTCATAAGCCTGGTCCCAGGAAACATTAAAATCTCCTTCCGCGTAGTCTTTACCGGCAAAAGTAAATGCCGCGGCAACCGGCAAGACAGCAACGCCGGTAAGCAACATCGCGCCATAGATCTTTGCCCCTTTAATACCGGCGGCCTTTAACGGCTCCGACATAATTAAAACCGCCAACTGCTGCGCGCTGGTTATATTCTTATATGATTTCTTAAGATTAATATCATAGACCTTGATTATGGGCTGACCTTCAGCGCTGTAATCCTTATTCACTAAACGCCCCATGCTCAAATTAACAACATCCATTTGAATAGCTAGTTCTTTAGCGGGTTTCTTAACACCCTTATCCTTTGCGCTTTTCTGATCTTCCACAATCTTTAGCGAATCAACATTAAGCTTACCTTGTTTATTTTTTGCCAGGCCGAGCTCTTTTAAATCGATATCCATTTGCTTAAAATGGATCTTGCCTTTCAGCAACGCCCCCATATTACAAGTAACACCAATATTAGGGATATCAACCAGAATATCCCTAGGGAATTCTTTCGGGTTATACATTTTAAAATCAGATATCCTGATTGATTGTTTAATAATGCTTAACGAAAATCCTCCGATATGGGTCGGGGCTCCGGTGAGATTAGTTGCCACTACGGTAACAATATTTTTAATGATAAAATCGCGGGCAATAGAAAAAACTACAATTACAACAAAAGAGAGTAAAATTAAAATAATCTTCTTTTTCATGCCCATTGTAAAACGTTTAGAAATATTTAAACTTGTTGTAAGCCTGCCTCAGGCCCAGGCGCAGACTCTAATGCTTTCTTTGCCAGTTTTTTCTGCTTCTTTTCCTCTGCCTTCTTTTTCCTGGCCAATTCTTTCTGATACTTATTATATGAATAATTATCTCTTGCCATAGCACTCTCCTTAATCCCGCTTATGTTCGCGTATATTAAAGATTTTACTCCAAATATCGGTCTTCTACAAACTATTTATTCACTCCTATGCAAAAACCACAATTTAAGGTAGAATGATACCCTTATGGCATTAATCAGTTTACAGGAAATTAATCTTAATTTTAGCGGCCCGCTTATTTTTGACTGTTTAAACTTACAGTTGGAGCCCGGGGAACGTATTGCCTTGCTCGGCCGTAACGGTGCGGGGAAAACAACCTTAATGAAGGTAATGACCGGACAGCAGCAAATTGACAGCGGTAAAGTTATCATACAGAAAGGAATTCAAATTGCCCATCTGCCGCAGGAAGTACCCGTTGATATTACGGGGACTGTTTTTGATATAGTCCTCTCGGGGCTGGGCTCACGCGCCGAATTATTAAGCCAACACCACCACCTTACCCATCGCCTGCAAACAGAACATACCCCGGAATTATTAAAACAGCTTGATGCCTTACAAGACAAACTTAACCATACCGATAGTTGGGATGTAAATAGCCATGTCGAAGAAGCTATCTCAAAGATGAAGCTTGACCCGGACAGCGATTTTACCCTTTTATCCGGCGGGCAGAAGCGCAGGGCGCTTTTAGCCAGGGCGCTTGTGCTTAAACCGGAAGTCTTACTATTAGATGAGCCGACAAACCATTTGGATATTGACTCAATGTTATGGCTGGAAGAATTTTTGCTTAAATATCCTGGAGCGGTTTTCTTTGTTACCCATGACAGAATGTTTATGACTCACTTAGCAACAAGAATACTTGAGCTTGACCGCGGAAAAATATTCAGCTGGTCATGCGATTACAAAACATTCCTCGAACGTAAACAAGCAGCCCTGGATATCGAAGAAGCGCAATATGGTCATTTTGATAAAAAACTAGCTGAAGAAGAAATCTGGATCCGTAAAGGTGTCAAAGCCCGCAGGTGCCGTAACGAAGGCCGTGTTAAAGCGCTGGAGCGTTTGAGGGAAGAAAAAAAGCAACAGCGCAAGGCAATCGGACAGGTGCGTATGCAGGCGCAGAAAGTTGACCCTTCCGGACATCGGGTTATTAAAATTTCACAACTCGGTTTTGGGTATGGAGAAAAATGTTTGGTTGGAGATTTCACCACGCAAATAATGCGCGGTGACAAAATCGGAGTGATTGGGCCTAATGGCAGCGGAAAAACTACATTATTGCGCCTCTTGCTAGGCCAACTTACGCCTCAAAGAGGAAAGGTAACTTTAGGAACAAATCTTCAGATCGCTTACTACGACCAGCTTCGCGATCAATTAGACGAAAACAAAACCGTTGCCGAGAATGTTAACGGAGAATCCGAAACTATCATTATTAACGGCAAACCCCGGCATATAATCGGATATTTACAGGATTTTCTTTTTACTCCCGATAGGGCGCGCACGCCGGCCAAGGTTCTATCCGGAGGAGAACGCAACCGCCTTTTTCTCGCGCGGATTTTTTCCAAGCCTTCGAATGTTTTAGTTATGGATGAGCCTACCAACGACCTGGACATCGAAACCCTCGAATTATTAGAAGAATTACTGCTTGATTATCCCGGCACGCTCCTTTTAGTCAGCCATGACCGGGCTTTTCTTAATAATGTAGTAACCTCGACCATGGTCCTTGAGGGAGACGGCGTAATCAATGAATATCCCGGAGGTTATGACGATTGGATAAGCCAGCGAAAACCGATAACGCAGGCAGCAGTAAAGATAAAACCTGCAAAAGAAGTTATCCGTCCTAAAAAACCTGTAGTACCGCGAAAGCTTACCTCCAAAGAACAACGTGAACTTGAGAATTTCCCTTCATTAATTGAAAAAATAGAAACCGAGCAAAGAGAAATATACGCTCTTTTGGCCGATTTTAATTTTTACCAGAAAGACCCTGCGGAAATCGCAAAAACCAAAACCCGGTTAGAATCTCTATCTAATGAACTCGCAAAGGCATACGCCCGGTGGGAACATTTAGAGGAATTATCCGAATAGAAATCACCAACTAACAGAAAGGCCCGGTACTATTGCTAGTATCGGGCCTTATCTATACGACCAGAATTATATCTTTTTTACGTTAGTTGCCTGTGGGCCTTTTGCACCCTCTTCGATGTCAAACTCGACTGCCTGTCCCTCAGCTAAAGATTTAAAACCTTCACCCTGGATCGCCTTATGATGGACGAAGCAATCTTTGCTTCCATCATCAGGTGTTATGAAACCATAACCTTTCTGATCACTGAACCACTTTACTTTTCCTTTTGCCATTGTTCACTACCTCCCTTTCTCTAAAATTATAGCGAATAATGAGACCAAAAATCAAAAAAACCGTAAAGGTTAGCTAACTTTCCCTTACGGCCTAAGTTTTTCTAATCTTTATCACTATGCCGTTAGTATACACTATTTTTTGATTTTATCAAGTAAAATCTTTAAAATAATTTCGCCCCGGAAAGAAGCTCGCGCGCTCCGTTCTTATCTTGGATATAAACTTCCGGAATAAATTCAATTGAATTAGGAATAAGGCTGGTTATAACTTTCTTTAGTCGCGCTTGCTGGGTTTCATTTTTAGGATCAAAAATGGGATTAAGGCTAAGATCATTTAATAACAGGGTGACCGGATCACGTGAAAACGTAAAATCCTTTAAAAGCTGTTTAATAAGAATATCCAAGTACTCCGGCTTATCCTTAAATACATCTACCGCGGTCTTAAAATTTATTTTTCCCCAATCCCCGGTGTTGATTTTATGCAGGAGCGCGTAGGCAGAAGAATACTTAATCATCCGGACTTGCCCGGGGACCAACTTACTGGCCACATTCACAATCAAAATAGACAACTCGTTATGATTGAATGTTTTGACTTCTTTGTGTATATCGATGTTTAAAAGGTCAAAAATATAAACGCCGCGCACATTAGATGTGGCGCTCATGGTACTGCGTTTTAAAAGGTCTTCTACCGCATCCCAGAGTATTTTTTCATCGTTACGGATAAAATTTAACGCTAAAACAGTACAGGCTTGGCCTTCGCGGGTGGCTTTATACTGGCGGACTTTGTCTTCATTATGCCCGACGTATAGAATCTCGTCGAAAAGCGGCATATGCCGGAAGAGATTTGAATTTTGAAACCCGGAATCAATTAAATTCATTCCTTTTTATTTAGAATGTCCTTGCATTTTAAACATACTACTTTACGTTCTTTTCTTTCTTTTGCCTCTTTAAACACTGTTACCAAATCATTATGTTGAAATTTGCTTCCGCATCTGTCGCAGCTTCTCATATTTACTCCCTGTTTGGTAAAACTTTTAAAAGCCCTGCTTTGAAAATACATTATACCATACAATTATGGTTTAGAACGAACTCGTAATTAATTTAAGTATACTGAGCTAAACCATAACCCCTTAAGCAACCCCGGCAAAAGCTCTTTATAAAGATAAACCTTAGAATGTTTACGGCAAAGATATTCTAAGAACATAGGAGATTTTTTATTTAGAAATTCCGGATAATCCGCGGGCCGATTTTTAAAACGGCTCTCCCAAGTAACCCAATCCTCAAATATTGTAGAGATCTTTACTCCTGATTTTTTCTTAAAAGCAAGAAGCGTTTTCTGAAACACCTGGCTGTCATAAAGCCGATCCATAGCATAAGACAACTTCCCTATTTTCTTTACCTCGCCTTCAGTCATAGTATTGCTTTTATATGCAAGATACGGGGCGGCATGGTCATATTCGATGCCAAAATCCGCTGCTTCTTCCCGCAAAGCCGTGCCAATAAGCACAGCCAAGCGAAAAATCACTACTTTCGCCGGATGTAACGAATAAAGCCAATCTAAAGAATTCATTAGGTTTTCATAACTCTGATAAGGCAAAACATCTATAAGCTGTATTTCATAATAAAGTTTTAACTTATTTAAGGCGCGGATACCTTTTTTGAATCTTTCTTTATCAAACATCCGGTTGATTGCCTTCAGGGTCCTGGGGTTTGTGCTCTGAATACCTATCTCAATATTACAGGCATTGGCCTGCGATAAAAGACGAGCCATTTCTTTATCCACTAACTCCGCTTTTAACTCCACATGCAAATTACTTCCCCGGTTATAGCGGATAAAAAACTTCAGGATCTTCTTTGCCCTTTGAGGGTTAGAATTAAAGGTAGCGTCCATCAGATATACTTCACGAGGCTTATAAGAGAGAATAAGCCTAAGCTCCTTCTCTACCCGGTTCAAAGGAAAATATCTTACTGAAGGAAAGTTTTTATGATAATAGCAATATCCGCAGCGAAAAGAACATCCACGCATGGTCTCTAAAGGTACAGCCATGATAGATTTATCTTTTAGATCTACTAACCCGCTCAAATAAGGCGAAGAGATCTTGCCGACATCGCACAATAACGGCCTATCCGGATTATGGATTATCCCTGTATTATTGCGGAATGAAATTCCGTTTATCCGACCCAAATCCTTTTGGATAATTAACTGCGCGAAGCTCTCCTCGCCTTCGCCCCTCACCACCACATCAACAGCTTTTTCTTGAGACAATATTTCTTCTGCGCGCGGGCTTACCTCCGGGCCGCCTAAAACAATCTTTAATCCTGGATTTACTTCTTTTAGCCGGCGGCAGATACTTAAAGTTTTCTTAATATTCCAAAGATAGCAGGAAAACCCGATTACCTGCGCTTTAGACGCAAGTATTTTTCTTATAATGGAGGAGGTGCTCTGGCTTTCGGTAAAAACCTGTATGGTTACCTTAGATGAAGGCTTAAGTTTCAGAATATAACTCTTTAAATAATAAAGAGCCAACTGAATATCAGTACCAGTTTCCACGCAAATTGAAGAAAGTAATATTTTCATTAAAAACACTCTCTATCTATAATACATTTTCTTAAACTCAAGCATCTTAGCCTCTAATCCGGGGGAAAATAATTTATACATCGATGATTTTTTATGTTTGCAAAGAAGATACCGCATAAATTCCGGCAATTTAGTGTTTAATACCTCTACATAATCATGGCCGCGCCTTTTAATTTTACTTTCCCAGATTATCCAATCATCCATTATGGTGGATATTTTAATCCCTGCCTTATCCCTAAGCGCGTAAAGCGTTTCCTGAAAGACCCGGCTATCATAGAGCCTATTCATGGCAAAGCGCAATTTATCTACCTTTAAAACATCTGCTTCAGACATAGCATTACTTTTATAAGCATAATACGGAGCTGTAGATGAATATTTTATACCAAAACAGCCGGACATCTGGCGCAAAACAGTACCGGGCAACATCGATAATTTCAAAATAACCAGTTTAACAGGGCGTAGATCATAAAGCCAATCTAAAGACTTCTTTAAATCATCGTAACTTTGAAAAGGCAAAGCATCGATAAGCTGTATCTCATAAGAAAGGTTAAACTTATTTAAAAGCTTAATTCCTTTTTGGAAGCGTTCTTTATTAAACGGCCGGTTAATTACTTTTAAAGTTTTAGGATTTGTACTCTGAATACCAATTTCAATATTTAAAGAACCTATTTTACCTAGAATCTCTGCCAAACGTTCATCAACAAGCTCCGCCATTAATTCCAGATGCAGACTTGATCCCCGGTTATATTTCTGAAATATTTTAAGGATTTCAATTGCCCGCTTACGGTTGGCGTTAAAATTTGCATCCATCAAATATACTTCACCGGGCTTTTGCGAAAGGATAAATTTTAATTCTTTTTCGATTCTCTTCAGAGGAAAAGTCCTTACACAATTAAAATTCTTATGGTAATAACAATAACTACAGTGATACACGCAGCCCCGGGTTGTTTCAAGAGGCACATCCAGGATATGCTTATCCTTAAGATTTACCAAACCAGAAAGATAGGGCGAAGGAATTATGTCAAGCTCGGCAATATTGGGCCGATCAGGATTATGAATGATCTTTTTAGCATTGCGGAAAGAAATACCTTTTATACCAGACAATGAAACGTCTTTTTGTCGGAAAGCATCTACCAATTCTAGAAAAGTATCCTCGCCCTCTCCCCGGACAACTACATCAATAGCTCTTTCTTTTAAAAAGATTTCTTCTGCGCGAGGGCTTACCTCCGGCCCACCCAGGAAAATTTTTATCTCCGGTTTATTTTTCTTTAACAACCGGCAAATGCGCAATGTCTTTTTTATATTCCAAAGATAACAGGAAAATCCGACAAAGGAAGGCTTTTGCTTTAAGATTTCTTCAAGAATAATATCCGTTGGCTGATCTTCATTAAAAACCTGAATTTTTACTTTGACTGTAGGATCAGACTTTTGAGAATATTTTAAGAAATAACTTTTTAGGTAGTAGAGTGCAAGTTGCAGGTCAGTGCCTGTTTCCAGACAAATTGAAGAAAGCAGTATTTTTTTCAATCCTCGGTTTCCCGCACGCGGGCCCTTAAGGACTTCTTTTCGGCATGGCGCCGCTTTGATTCCAGCATCTTTAACTTTGCCCGGCGAGATCTTTTTCGTTTTTGCCGGCGTATCTTTTCAATACGCTTTTGCTCTTCAGAAAGTTTACCCAAGATCGCGCTTTCAACCTTCTTAAGCAAAAGCTTTCGCGCAAGGTAGCGATTCTGAGCCTGGGAACGCTCCTGTTGGCATTTAACTTCAATTCCCGTGGGTAGATGGCGTAAGTGCACACAGGTAGAAACTTTATTCACATTCTGTCCGCCGGGCCCCTGTGCGCGGATAAATTTCTCGACAATATCCTCTTCGCGCACGCCTAAACGCGCCATCATCTCCTGAAGCGATTTTTCTTTCTCTAGTCCAACCATTAAATTAGTCTTTCCCTTCTTTACTATGCACTGCCAGCCAAATAGTCTTTTGCTTAGGATGCGTCCACTCAACGCGATGTGGAGTATTTGCAGGAATTAAAATATAATCCCCTTCTGTTAATTTAACTAAACGATTGTCTTTACGGAATCTTAATTTACCTGCGCCCTTAAGCACAATCACCCATTCATCATGCGCTTCTTTAAGCCATTTTCCTTTTTCAGTAACCTGGCCTTGTGAAATAATCCGCTCGATTTTAAGCTTGTTATTTACTAAAAGCGTCTGGAATATTTCTTTATCTTTTCTGGTAGTAATTTTAGAATAAATATTTCCGCAACTGCTTCCTTTAGCCATTATTCCCTATTTTCGCAATAATGCTGACCTTCTCCTGGCCAAATTCTACGAAATCTCCCGCTCGCAGCTTTCGACGAATACGGGTTTCCACTTCTCCGTTAACTTTGATTGAGCCTGACTGGATTAATTGCCTGGCTTCAGCCCCGCTTGCCGCAAGCCGTAAGACTTTAAGCATATTATCTAATTCAATAAAATCAGATTTTAGTTGGAAATTCATTTCAAAGCCTCTTTGCGCAAAACAAAGAAGACCGGGATAGCCGCTAATTCCACAATAACGCTGACAATAATGACCGCGAGTATAGATTTTTCATACAATAATCCCACAAGCGCGCTGCCGATAAAAATTGCCAGGCCGTAAGCTGTATTAAATATTCCGTAGCCGGTTCCCCTTTTCTTTAAAGGCGTCAGGTCGGCAATCGCGGATTTCATAATTGTCTCATGACACCCCATAACAATTCCCCATATAACAGCTCCAGCTAAACACAAGGAAAAGTTAGTCGAAAAAATAAAGAAAGGTATAACCATTGAAAGCACCGGAATAATAATCAAAGTAAAAAGTCCTGCTTTTTCATTATTGTGCCTGGCTTTAAAAATATCATAGGACTTTCCGATAGCCAAAGCCGCGACAGCGTCCACCCCCATGGCCAAAGCGTAAAATAAGGGTATTTGCGCGTCAACTAGCACATGTTTATCTTTAAAATGATAGCCGATCAACGCGAAATTAGTAAAACCGATAGTGGTAATAAAAGTAAAAGCTGTATAAATCCAAAAAGTCTTGCTTAATTTTTCCGGTTCACGGCTTTTGACTACAGAGTCTTCTAAGGTTTGCGGATTTGGTACACGGCGCCAAGCAAAATAAATACAAAGCATAACCAAGATCAACGGCACCCAAAGCAAGGCATAACCCTGTTGATAATCCCTTATACTCCTATCGCCTTTACCAAGCATCATAAAAAGCACAGTAAAAATTAACGGACCGCTGATCGCGCCAATTTGATCAAGCACTTCAGCTATGGCAAAACCAAAACCTGTGCCTACTTGTTTAGTGGCTTGTGAGAGAATA
>Ga0209514_10002804_pt1 | contig 26209 bp, 21 predicted proteins | sample Subgrocontami58m_FD_187452 | JGI IMG/M metagenome (GOLD analysis project Ga0209514, IMG submission 187452) | Subsurface groundwater microbial communities from S. Glens Falls, New York, USA - GMW37 contaminated, 5.8 m (SPAdes) (version 3) | ecosystem: Environmental > Aquatic > Deep subsurface >...
CCGAGGTTCCCAGAACGATTTCTCCATTGGTACCCACATCCATAAACAGGGTTAGCTTATCGGTCTTGAACAAACAAGAGGCCAAAACGCCGGAGGTTATGTCTCCTCCCACATAGGCAGCTACTGCCGGTAGACAGTATATCGAGGCTAAGGGGTTGATATTTACACCCACCTGGGCAGCAGTTACGACTGGGAAACGGCTGGCTGTGGGAACATATGGTTCTTCTCTTATAGATTTGGGCGGCAAACCGAGAAAGAGATGTGTCATAGTGGTATTGCTGGCCGTGACCATTTGATAGACCTGTTTAGTATCGAAGTTGTGTTTCTGTGAAAGCTCGTTGAGCAGCTCGTTTATGGCTTCGACTACCAGACGCTGTAATTCGGCCAGGCCTCCCTTTTCACTATAGACGATGCGGGAGATAACGTCTTCGCCCCTGGCAATCTGCTTGTTGCGCGTTGATACCCGTTCGATTGTCCGTCCGGAACGTATATCTACAAGATCCATTACCACGTTGGTGGTGCCAATATCCACAGCAATCGCGAATAGAGGTCCTTCCGGCTTGCCTGGCTGGATGTCAATAAGGCGGGCTTCGCCACCTCTATCGTACATATCCAGGGTTAAAGTTACCCGCCAGTTGGACTGGCGAAGCGTTTGAGCCAGCCGTTGAAGAAGTGGCAACTCAATGTAAAGCCGTTCAATGCTGTGTTCTTTGGACAAAACCCGCTGGAGTCTATCCACATCAGTAAAGGCATCATCCAGACTCGGTGGTGGTAGCTCAAGGAAAACCTGGCGAAGAGCCGGGTAACGGGGCCAGTCGCACTGTACAGAGGCGGCGGTTTTGGTCCCAGCCCGTTCCTCCACGACCTTCTCCCGCTCTTTCCGTGGAGGGACCCCCAGAACAAGGTCGTCCTTAACACGAGCCACACAGGCTAGTACCCAACCATCTTCAAGCTGTTTTGAGGACAGGTGGGGATTTTCCCGATGGCTTACCTCTCCAGACTCTACCCGTACCACGCAACGGCCGCAACGCCCCTGAGCGCCACAAGGGGTATCAATAAGAATGCCCGCTTTAGCGGCGGCATCCAGAAGAAGAGTCCCCTCGGGGACAACAACAGATTTACCCCCGGGCTGAAAAGTTATTTCAGGCAAGCTGGCCCCTCTACCTCCCCTAGTTTTTCCAGTTTTGCTTCAGGAAGCCGCCTACATCCACTGCTTCACGAGGCCCAACCATTATCTTCCAGTCCGGCAGTTCTTCCTCCAGTTCACCTCGGAGTACAGCTACGTGGCCCGGGATAACCACATTCCGGTGGTTCACATTATCGGCAACCTTGAAATTCTTTATGGTCTTGGCAATTTTCTCGGCGTCAAATTTTCCAGCGGCCCATGATGTCAGCACCGATAGACCCTCGGTATCGCAGACTACCAGCCAGGAGGCCCAACCAGCGGCTTCCAGCTCTCCGGCGATAGCAAAATACGTAAGAGAGAAGTTGGTGGTTACACAAACCGGGCTGGTGGGTTTGGGTGTGCCTATCTGAATAATACCAGGTGTCACCTGAATGGGTTTTTGCGGGTCGGTATAGATATTCAGCCGCATGGTGAGCAAGGGATAAACCATCGCCGGTGAGAAGTGGTCCAGGACAACTATTCCGGCATACTTTGCCACTTGCTGGCCCGCAAGCATGGCTTCCAGGTCAGCTGAAGCAGCGCCTTCCCCCGGGAAGGTAATTATAGGGTAGCCCAGCGGTCGGAAGTTCTTTTTTAAAGCCAAACGGCGTAGTTGAGTTAAAGTAGTCAGTGAGGTCCCGAAGTCTCTGGCGCCGGGGTCGAGAACAATTTCCTCGATGCCTTTTTTGTTTATCTGTTCTGCCAGAGTAGCCAGTTCACTAAGACCGTCGCTGGATGTTACCGCTATGGGGCACTTGTTCTTGACTGCCAGATCGGCCATCTTTTCCCAATTGTCTTTATTAGCAGCGTATATTAATGGTTTACCAGGCGTAGCCTTAGCCAGCGCAGCCTCCATAGCTGCCGGATCTTTGGATATAAGAATTAATGGCAGGTCGGTCTTGCTTTTGACTGCTTCTACCGTTTTGGCGAATGTAGCAGCATCCTTCGAGGCATTCTCAATAGCAAAACCATCCATAGCTAAAAACCGCCCCACCCGCTCAACCTTATATTCAGCAATGGCTTGTACCTCCTGAAGTATGCTATCTATAGGAGTCGTATCTTTAAGACGGTAAACGAAGCCAGTCGGGTGGAAGAACGTTTTTTCGTGGCGGAACATTACGGTCTCGTTACCAACCTCGATTTTTTTACTGTCCCCGCCGATTGTAACCAGTTGGATAGGCGGCCTTCCCGCTGCTTCCAGGGCTGCCCTGGATTCGGCTGAAAGGTCGGTACAGATCGTAATATTTACTGTTTTCTGGGCTACTTTCATGGCGAAAGCCAGGCAAGTAGGAAAACCACATTTCTTACAGTTTGTTTTAGGTAGGTATTTGTAGATTTCTATTCCAGTAAGCGCCATCGGATTTATTTTCCCCCTTATGCAAAGAGTTTATTTATAGCGACCTTTACATCCTCGACGGTCTTTGGATGCCGCAGCACTATGATGTTAGCGCCGGCATTAAGCAGGCCCATAGCCGTTAGTTTTTCCCAGATAATCGCCCGTTTCTCTTGATCGCCCCAGGTAGCCGGAACTCCGGCGCTAGCCTTTGATTCCTTCTGCCTCCAGGACTCTTCACCCACAGTGCAGATCATTGGCATAGCAGTCATTTTATCCCCCATCAGGGCGGTAATCCTTAAACGTTCCATAACTGAGTAAGTGTATTCCATGCCGTAGCCCAGAGCGCCTGTCGTGGGGTCCATTAATATAGAATCCATAGTTAACCCCAGGTCGCTAAGGAGTATATTCAACTGTTTGGCCAGGTTCATATCTATAGGTGTCTTGGCAATGGCCACATGGCCGTCGGCCAAACAGGTTGCGCCAATTGTGCGGTAGTTCTTATCGAAGCAGTCGCCAAGGGCCAGTCTTTGCCCCCGGCCCGCTTCAGAAGCAGCAACCAAAACCTCGTTATCTTTCTCGGCGACTTCCGGGCCCAGAACAATTACAGGTAAATCTACGGCACCCAGGATATCGGTGACAACCCTCTTAGCATGTTCGGCACCTGTGTTGCCTTCCTCCGGATGCGCGCTCCGTAATCGGAGAGCTATGGCGTTTGCGCCATATTCAGCCGCTTTTTTGGCCCAGGCTACAGGGTTTTTGAGAACATCTCCCCAGGCTTTCACCAGCGGTTCAGCCCAATTCGGCGGTGTATAGTCCAGGACCTCGATGGCTATAGCCGGCCGGTTAGGTACTGTTCCTTCAAATTTTAGGAAAGGAAGGGTGTTATCACCCCCAACAATAAGTTCCTTGCGTCCGCCAACGCCCCCCAGTTTAACCTGGTGGACCTGGCCGTTCCACTTTTCCACCGGTATTTCCACTACGGGCATACTGCTCCTTTCATAATCACAAAACAGGGCCGATGTGTCGGCCCTGTTAGTTCCTATATTTAGTTTCCTATTGAATCATCTGATCCATTCCCAGCGCTGGATGATTTTTTTGCTGGAGCCAGGGTACTAACTCCTCTACGGTTGTACATATGGAGCCATCGGCAATCTTGTCCATAATGTCAGGGACGCCCTCCCTCTGGCATGTCTCGGCAAGCTCTTCGGCCATCTCCTCCTTAAGGTTTTTAGACATCCATACCACCCGTCTGATGCCGCCTTCTTTAGAAATGAATTTCTTGCTCAGCACATAGTATTTGCCGTGGCCCATCATACCTGGTGTCTGGAGGCCGCCGCCTACGGTGCTCATAAGACTGGTGAATGTCATGCCGCAAGGGGTTTGGCCGTAGTCGTCACGGGAGACAATCATTACGCCATTTGTCTCAGGCAGGAGTACCATTACACACTCGCAACACCCGCATGTGGTCATAGGGGAATCCATCAGGGAATAAATAGTCATGCGGTTCACAGCCATGTTGGTATGCTCATAGACAAATTTATTTACGCCTTCCCACTCACCCTTGGAAGCATCGATAGTCTGCCCCTTGGGCACCGGCTGGTTGGGCCCGTGCGGATTGATTTCAAAAGAGGCCCTGCAGTCCAACCAGTTATAAGCTCCACACAAGCCAACTCGTTCCGGGTTAATAACACAGACATGGGTCGGAGCAAAGGACTGGCACAGGGAACAACTGTAATAGGTATCTACAGCTTCGTCCGTAAGGTTAGCGGTGCGTACGTTGCGTTCCTGGTAAACAACCCTGGCTTGTTCCAATAGCTCTTTGACTTTATTAGGTTCTGTATAAAAGGTTATCTGGATTTTGTCCACAATTGCGCCAAAGTGGTTATGGAAAGCTGCGAAGAGAATATCTCCGATATGCTTAATCTTGAAGCCCTTGCTTACAGCGTTTTTACCGAATCTAATCCAGGTAATATCGCGCTGCCCCATGTGCTGAATACCCTCGGCGCCGTTGGTGAAGTGGTGGATTTGCCTTTCCAGCACCGGCTCGAAGTCTTTGTTCATCTTGCGCCCGGCAACATCTACTACAATACCCAGGGGCATTTTGGACCCCATCGGGGCATCATCGAGTTCGGGGCCTATAACTGTAATCTTACCATCTTCTATTTCGTCCAGTTCTTTTGTTCTCAGCCACTCAAAGGCCATTCCACCTTTACCACCGAACTCAACCCTTAAATTCTCTTTGCGAACTACCTCGCCCTCAAAGGCAGGGCCGTAGGCAACCGGGATTTTTACCTGGGCAACCTTGATCTTAATACCGCGAATCTCGATACAACGCTGCACCAGTTTTTCAGCTTTTTCCAGATCATCTTTACCGGGGATATCGTCAAATGGCAGACTAACTACGTGTTCGTATCTGGTGATACCTGTTGGCAATACATTGGGGATTGCTGTATCAGCAATAACAGGGAAGCCGTAGTTTATAGCCCCGGCAGCGGTGGCATACTTAAGGTCATCTACCGGACCCAGGGCGAGGGCGAAGGCGAAACAGCGGAATTTGTTGTATAGAAGGTTCGCTCTGGCATCCCCGGCCTTGAAACCGCCGAAGCTGATACCGGCGCGGGTAGCATATCCCAGGGCGTAAATAGCGGAGACAGTATCTGTTCCGAAGGTTACTGTGAAAGTATCATACCCCAACTCGACCCCGGATTCCAATAGCTGGTCAACTATAGAACGTCCATTGTTGTTGCCGCATAGAAACACGAGCTGGCCTTTAGACTGTAGCTCACGGACAATCTTTACAGCTACTTCATTGCTCTTGGCAGCGCCGATAATAGCGGCGAACCCGGGCATACGGCCATCCACCATCTGAATGCCCCAGGAGCGCATCTGGACATCATCAATAGGGCCGTTCATCTTGTAGCCGTTCCGAGTCTCGGGCTGTTCTCCTTTGGCCCATCGGATGCCCTCGATGACCTCTTCGGCGAAGAGAGTAGCCATACCCGCATCCAGGGTTTCTCCTAAATAGGGAAGCCACAAATTGCCGCGGGGTACTGGCGGCAAAAGGTCTTTGGCGTGCTGGACTGGCCAGGAGAGGTCGGCCAGTTTTTGTACCTTATGACCGGTAAGGCCGTAGATTACAGGGAGAAAATAAGTGGTATTGGGAAAAGCTACCGGGGTCTCAGGCCCCATATTCTTCAGCGCATTCTGTAAGAGCTTATCGGCTTCATCCACAATGCCGCGAGCTCCCCGAATGGCAGAAGTGGCAATAAATCTAGACATTCCGAATCCTCCTAATTAATAGACCAAAATTAATAGCGCCGGAAATCACCGGTCATCTTGGCATCCATAGGGTCCGTAGCGGCCATCCTGGCTGCCTTGTTAAAGCCGGGGTTGGGGGCGCTTTTCCCTATGGGGAGCACTCCTGCCGATGGGGAACGCAACAGGCGTAGCGCTTTGTCCAGGTGCGCCTCCTCACCGTGAACAGTCACTAATACCCCACCGGTACTTAATCCGAATTCATAATAACCATAGGTATCAGCCGTAGCCCCGATAGCCTTGGCCAGAGCTTTATCAGTCTCCTCCTTAGAGATATGTTTGGCTAATGCCCCCAAAGCAGTAACCTCGCCCACTTTAGAAAGGGTGAGTTGAGTTGCTCCGGCTCCGACTAAAGACAAAAGGCGGCGGCCTTCCTTCAGGCGCAACAACACACCTATTTCCTCTTGTTTGTAGCCTTTGGCCAGGAGTTCTCCTACTATTTTTTGGGCGGTTTCAGGGTCGCGAAATAAACGTGCGATAGTTTTTTCCACGAGTGTCTCCTTAACTAAGATTTAGGGTAATCAGAAAGGGGCGTAATACGACGATTTTAACCATAACACCGATTTATTTTAGCATTGGCTGAAGCGGTAGTCAAACACTAATATTTTCAAAGGAGAAGGTTATATTATAGAAACCTGATAGACAAATTAATGAATGTCATATTATGGTGATGTGTTTCCGTAAGTTACACCATTTACAATGAAGACCTGCAAAAATTTATTTAACAGCCTGTCGTACTGGAGAGATATTATAGGAATGCGCTATAATAAGGCTGTTATTATGTCAGTTCTATATTTAGTAGCTACACCAATCGGCAACCTGGAGGATATTACCCTGCGGGCGTTAAGGGTATTGCGGGAAGTGAAGCTGATCGCGGCGGAGGATACCCGTCGCACTCACATCCTTCTATCCAAATATGATATTAAAACACCTGTCACCAGCTATTATGAACACAGCAAGAAAGCCAAGTTATCCTACCTTTTAGAGCGCCTCCAGCAAAACGATGTAGCTCTGGTCTCCGAGGCAGGTATGCCGGGCGTTAATGACCCGGGATATGAACTGGTTACAGCCTGTATCCAGAATAATATCCTTGTTGTACCAATCCCCGGTCCTAGCGCTCCCGTAGCGGCGCTGGCAGTTTCAGGATTACCTACAGACCAGTTTTTCTATACAGGTTTTTTGCCCCGGCTATCAGGCCCCAGACAACGATTTTTGAAGGCGATGGCTGCTTATCCGTTTACACTGATATTCCTTGAAGCCCCTCACCGGGTGCTCGCTTCCCTGGCAGATATGGAACGGTGTCTGGGCGACCGGGAGGTTGCCGTATGCCGTGAGTTGACTAAAATTCATGAAGAAGTGTTCAGGGGCACACTGAGTCAGGCGCTGGCCCATTTTCAGCATCCCCGGGGTGAGTTTACCTTGATTGTGGCCGGTCAAAAACCCCAACAAGCAGAGCTAACGCCCGATGTAGAGGAGCAACTCAGACAACTCAAGGCCCAGGGTAAATCAGCCAGAGATGCTATTGTACAGGTTGCCAGCAATACGGGGCTGACTCGCAAGCAACTATACAGGGTATGGCTTAAGGTGTAATGATTGGATAATTCCTGTAAAATAAAATCCCCCGTCTTCGACATCCCATTTATGTAAAGGGGGCTACGCGGTTTCCCTCTCCCTCGACGGGAGAGGATTAAGGTGAGGGGGGTCACCCTCATCCTAACCTTCTCCCCTCGAGGGAGAAGTGATTCATCCATCGTGGTGGACCTATTGTACGGGGACTTGTGCAATAATTCCGTCTTCCCTAAACTTGGTTAGCTTCAAAGATAGATAAGGCTTCCAATCGTTCCTCGGATAATAAAAAAGATGCGAACGGCAATTACAATCGGTCGAGCCAAAACCAGCTATTGACTCCAGCCCTTCAGATAGACTTTTAGCCACCTGGCACTCTTTCTTATGAGTGGTAGGGATTGCAATAACCCCTACGTTCGTGCCGACATCTAGCAAGTAATCTATATGCCAGTGATGCTTTTTTTCCCGTGCCAGATGTCTTTTAATTCGGTTTTCCAGTCCACCCAGGGCCGACCCTACATAAAAATAGTAACCGGGTTCAAAAGGAATAACTCGCTTTTTCCCCACCTTGATAGTTTGTGACCAGGCCAGGTACACAATCAAGATGTAAACGCCGGGGGTGCCTTTCACGGTGTAAGATGGAGCATCTTCTGAGCATTTTTGTAAAATATTTTCTCTTTGTCGGCTTGAGATATAGCCATCCGTTCAATAGATTGGATGGTATCCTTCAGGCTCAGCTCTCCTCCTTTGGTATCGAAAGGCACGTCAGCGCCGAAAAGGATGCGGTCAACGCCAAAGAAATCCTGGGCGCACATCAACCCGCTAGTGCTGCCGTGGATAGCGGTATCGTTATAAAATTTACGGAAATATTCGATTATAGGCTGCTTCATCTGGTAGTCAAATTGTTTGCCAAAGGAACTGGCTAGCTGATACACATATTCGATTCTCCCGCTCATGTAGGGCACAAACGCCCCGCAATGATGTGTAATAAACTTTATATTGGGAAAGCGGTCGAATACCCCGCTGAAGGCTAACCGGGTCATGGCCAAAGTGGTCTCGTAGGGCCAACCGAATACACACCATATCCAGTACTTGGATGTGTGTTCATTAGTGTAATCCGGAGTTTGCTCCCGGCGTGGATGGATCCATATGGGCAGGTCGTGCTGGGCCAGCTTTTCATACAGAGGCATGAACTGGGGCATATCCATTGGCTGGCCGTTGATGGGAGTATGAATTATTATCCCCTTCAACTTCAAATCATTTATTGCCCTGTCGGCTTCTTTGAGAGCTGCATCCATATTGTTCATGGGTAATATAGCCACTCCGCCGACAAAGCGGTCGGGATGTTTAGCCACTGCCTCGGCTGTCCCCTCGTTGGCAATACGGCACAGCTCAGCCGCTTCCTGAGGGTTGGCTACTGCTTCCGGGACAGGGCCGATTGGAGTTATAACCTGGCGGTAGTCGCCAAATTTATCCATGGTGCGGAATCTTTCCTCCAAGGTGAACAGGGTAGGAATCTCCAGCATCTGGAATCTACGTCCTGTCTGTTTATACAGGGCTTCTTTATAGCGCGGGGGCATGAAATGGGAGAAAATGTCAATCTGTTTCACGGTAATACCTCCAACTAAATTTTAATAAAAGACCACTTAATTGCTGGAAAAAGGGGGCTGATATAACGGGACAAAATGATAATTAGAACCTTTTGACAAGAGCTTAATGGAATGTTATCTATATCTCCACGTTTTGTCAATAAGGTTTCAGGCATTGATTCTGCCATTTACGGGGCGTATACTGTCCGCAGAGGAAGGGAAAGGAGGGAATCCCCATGGTAGAAATAGAAATAGGCACAGTAAACGACTTCTTTGCCCGACCCGTGGTGGCTGGTATAATTCTAACCGCACCCCTTAAGGCAGGCGACAAGATCCACATCAAAGGCCATACTACTGACCTTACCATGGTTGTGGACTCCATGCAGATAAACAACGTCGTTGTCAAAGAGGCTAAATCCGGTGATGCCGTGGGAATCAAGGTTACGGATAGGTTGCGGCGTGGAGATATTGTATATAAAGTAACGGATCAGGACGTTTCCAGCTTTTGATTCTGCTACTACATTTTTCATCCTCAGGCGTCTTTTCTGATGCCCTGAAAAGAGTCTCTGATTGTTAAAACCCAGGCGAAAGATTTTCTTTGGCTGGTGGATAGTTGCTGGCGCACTTATCCTAGACCTCTACATAGGCGGCACCTTCTCCATCGGTTTTACCGCTTTCTTTAAACCCCTGGTAGATGAGTTCGGCTGGAGTTATTTTGCTGTTTCACTGGCAGCTTCTATCCGGGGTATCGAGTCGGGGATAGGCTCACCTGTAGCCGGCTTCCTGGCCGACCGCTACGGGCCCCGCCGTGTAGCTCTGGTTGGCATTTCCATAATGGGTCTTGGATTTATCCTGCTCAGTTATACCCGCTCTCTCACCATGTTTTATGTTTCTTTTGCAGTGATGGCCATTGGCTCCAGCGGTGCTTCCGGTGTGGTAATGATGACGGCGGTATCTAACTGGTTCGAGAAGAAGATAAGCCGGGCTATGGGGTTTATGGTTGCCGGATACGGGGCCGGAGGCATCATGTTGATGCTGATTGTGTGGCTGATTAACACTTATAACTGGCGGACTGCTTTATTAGTGCTTGGAATAAGCACGTGGGTTGTATGCCTGCCGGCTGCTTTGCTGCTTCGTCATAAACCGGAACAATACGGCTATCTCCCCGATGGCAGGCAACCGGATTGTTCTCCTCCGCTGCCTTCAGTGCAAGGTGAAGCGCCAAAGAAAACGGTTGAAGTAAAATCTAATAATATCGAGCTTAGTCCCGGGGAAGCCCTTAAATCGAGCGCTTTCTGGCTGATTTCTTTATCCATGTCGGTCCGGCTATTGATGGCTAACGCCGTGGGATTACACGTGATGCCTTACCTCATCGGGATAGGTTTTTCTCAGGGAGTAGCGGCCACGGTTGCTGCGTCGACGGCCCTAATCAGCATTGTCGGCAGAATAGGTTTTGGCTGGCTGGGCGATATGATGGATAAAAGAAAGGTTATTGCCATTGCATATGCTCTCCTCGGCCTGGGAATGTTAGCGTTCGTCTATGCCAATACCGGATGGGCTCTGGTCCTTTTTGTAGTGGCTTTTGGAGTGGGAAACGGAGGGACCGTTCCTTTACGGGCGTCTATCCAGAGGGAATATTTTGGACGGAGTGCTTTTGGCAGCATCCAGGGTTTGATAATAGCGGCGATGACCGCCGGAGGTGTTATCGGGCCGGCGCTGGCGGGCTGGATTTATGATAGCACGGGCGGTTATACGACAGCCTGGCTATCCTTTGCGGCGCTCGCCGGCCTGGCTGTCCCGATGATATTGCTGACGAGGAGGCCGGTGAAGCGTCTGCAAACGAAATCGTAGGGGCAACCCTTGTGGTTGCCCTGGTATATTAAACATTCCTTATCACAAGGAGAGGCACTACCATATAACCATCAGTATGAAACCTGTCATTGTTCGGGGCAGGTACAAGACCTGCCCCTACGATAATGCGCCACACCGTTAAGTTATTCCCCTCATTTCGATGGCGTTTTTTGGGTTATGCGCCATTCATGAGCCGGGTTCTCCGTGTCTTCGCTCCACCGCGCCGCATTGAGTGATATATAATTCCTGATACGGTCAAGGTCTTTGTCGTCACGTATAATGTGCTCGTAATAATTGCGTTGCCACAGCCTTCTGTCAAAGGGCTGCCACCCCTCAGAATCTAAACCCAGAATATATTCGTTCGTAGTTAACGATTTGAATGCACCAACCACCGTACCTAATGAACATGTGCCCTCGTCAAACGCCTTATCCGTAATTATGAAAATTCCGTGAAAATGATTTGGCATCACAATAGACTCATCCATTGTAACGTAATGGAAACGCCTGGGCATCTCTTTCCAAACACGTAATACCATCCTTCCCGCTTCATTCGGAATCATCTGGCTATCCAGTACGTTGCCCAGAAGACAGACTCGCCCCTGGATACAGAGTGTAATGAAATATGCCCCGGGTTGGGCGTAATCATAACCCCTCAACCTTAAAGAACGGCGTTGACTTGGTTCAGGATTTTTGTTCACTTTTTCCCCGTGTAGGGGCAGGCCTTGTGCCTGCCCTGATTTATAACATATTCCTTATTACAGGGGTAGATATGAGATATACCTCTAAGGCGACGTAAGACCCCCCTTGCACGTAGGCGTCCCGTTACATCGTGGCCCTGGGCGACCACAAGAGTCGCCCCTACGATTATTTCAATGCCCAGTGTCGCCCCCTACCCCACCCCCAACTCCCCCAGCTTCTCCTTCGTCGGTATACCGGTTTTTTCATCCCACCCACGCAGGCGGTAGTATTCTGATAACGTGTCATCAATTGCTTTGCGGGAGAGCTTGGTACCTTTGGCCGATCCCTCTACAAGCGGCTCATCGTAGAAACGGTCGGGGTAGTGGTCGTCCTTGCGGGTGATCCCGCACCGCACGTCATACATCCGTTGAAGGTTGAATACCCTTTCACCTCTCTTCATAAGCTCCTGAGGAGACACCTCCTCCCCGGTACATGCCGATAGGAGATGGGCATAATGGGTGGGGCCTACTGCACCCAGGAAAGTAGTGGGGAAAATACAGGTTATAAGACAATTCATGGCGGCGCAAAGGTCGGAGAGCCATTTGTTCAGGGCAGCCTTTCCCTGGTATGTGGACTCATCCAGCACGGGCGGCTCGCCGAATATCTGCTTCTTGACCTCGGGGAAGATGTCCAGGCTGTTCACATAGCTCCGTGCGTATTCCGACACGGTCATACCGAATTTGTCTCTTATGAAGGCTTCAGGCAGTGGCTGTCCGATATGGGTGTGGGTGGTCTTGATGTTGTCGCCGCCCCTGGGATTATCCAGGTAGCCCAGCCCCCATACCTTCCCCGTGGCCCGCGGGTCTGGGCTAAATATCTCCATGCCCTTAACTGTATAAGCATACTTTTCCGAGCCTCTTCCCAACCGTTCCGCTGCCCTCACCGTGCCCTCAGCAAGTATAGCTCCTAATCCTTTTCTATAGGCCATGTCACTCAGCATCTCGAGCATGTGGTCTTCGTTGCCCCACTCCAGCTTTATATCGGTCTCCGTTTTAGAAAGCAGCCCTCTTTGAGAAAGCTCCATAGCAAAGGACACAGCGCTGCCTGCCGAGACTATATCCATCCCCAATCTGTGACATATCTCCTTGGCCTTCCAGACCGCAGGCAAGCTGGCTATACCGCATTTAGCCCCGAACTCGAAGGTTGGGGCCACAAAGGTGCCGCTGGCAACGCGTAGCCCTGCATACTTGCCATCCTTGACCTCCACCATGTTAAAACAGCTTATCGGGCAGCGATAGCAGTTCCCCGCCGGACCGGCCAGATATTTCTGAGCGGTCTCCACCGACATATTCTCCATCCACCCATCCATATACTGATTCTGGAAGTTCTTTACAGGTAAAGTACCCTGCCGCAGAGTCCCTTTCGCTATGGGCAATGCGCCAATCCTGCCAAACCGCTTATGAGCGCCCATAAGGGCGGGATGCCAGGTTTGGGTTATGGCCTCGATAGTCTCCTTAACTGCCTTCTGAAACTCTGGAGGATTAGCTACAGGTATCTGGTTATTCCCTCTAACAGCAATAGCCTTGAGTTTTTTGGATCCCATAACAGCCCCCAGGCCGCAACGGCCCTGGGCATGCCAGTATTCGTTAATGATTGCAGCGAACTTGACGAGGTTCTCGCCGGCAGGTCCGATAGCGGCTACCCGGATTTCATGGTCGGGTTTCTCGCCCAGATGCCGGCGTAGCAGGTCTGAGGTCTGGAATATATCTTTGCCCCACAGGCCCTCCGCGCGGCGGATTTCCACCTTGCCGTTATCTATCCAGAGGTACACCGGATGAGGCGAGGCCCCACGGACGACAATTGCATCATATCCAGCCCGCTTAAGTTCCACCCCCCATACTCCACCCGTGTTGCCGCTGCCGATAATGCCGGTGAGAGGAGATTTTGCGGTTATCTCTGAGCGGCCGGCGCAAGGCGCCGCAGTGCCGGAAAGCGGACCAGTGGAGAATATCAAGACATTGTCCGGCCCCAGCGGATCAACCCCTGTCCCCACCTCATCATAGAGTAGCTTTGAGGCCAACCCCATACCACCGATATACTTGCAGGCCATCTCCATATCCAGGTCTTCTGTGGATATCTTTGAGTTGGACAGGTCAACATTCAGTATTTTGCCGGTGTAGCCGTAAATGGATTTATCCGAGGGCATTTTATTCCTACCTTTCAGAGGCTACGGTAACAGGAATCCGCCTCTTTAGCTTGTTGCCAGAATGATAGATGAAAAGACATGGGAAAGTCAATTGGGCAAGCTATCCAAAATCCACCGCCAATTCAATGTGGCTGAAGGGGTCATTCTTTCACCCAGGTGGTGGTGGGCAATCCTATTCAGGAGGCGGCAATTAATCTCTCCCTTTGGTAAAGGGAGATTGAGAGGGATTTTCCTATGCCATTGATGTAACAGGAAAATCCCCCTTTTGTCCCCCTTTTGCGAAAGGGGGAGAACTGGCCCGCTACCTTTCGTAGGCATCGATACTAATATTTTATGGGGGATTAAGGCTATGTTTAATGCCCCAGGTGCCCTCCGCCTCCCCCTCCATCAAAATCATTTCGTAAATTAAATAGGTAATTATATGTCTGCCCCCCTTCTGGGCGCGTTACAGCTATCTTTAACTGCCATAATCCTTTCATAGGGAGTTCCAGGTTAGCCGAGTAGTAGCCTTCCCCTTTGTGAATTGCCGGTATTGAAGCGATTTCGTGGGACATATCTACCATGTCACAGTGGATAGTTACACCAGCGTTATTAATAGGCTGGGTATTCTTGTCTTCAAGATATAGTTCGATTTTGTTTTTTTGACGGGGAGGAAATGGTTTCAGGGTTATGCCCAGTTTACCCTGTTCCGTCTCGATTGGTTGGCCGTTGTTTAAAACGATAGCAGCATCCCCCTGGATAAGCCACAGGCTTGGGCCGGGGATTTCTATTCCAGTCATTATTGTCCCCGCCTGCGTCAGGAACGCGCAGGCGCTGAACGTAAAAATAGCCCCTAACGTTCCAATTCCAGTAAATAATGTTTGAATCAGTCCCATGAGAATTATTTTACAGCCGATTGATAAGAAAGGCTATCTTTAAGCGCTAACATTGAAAAAGACGGTTCTTTGGATGTATAATTACCAATATTCTATTTCGGGTATGTAAAAACATGTTTCGTACATGTTTGTGCGGAGGTATTTATATGAGCGTTAAAACTGTATCGCTGGAAAAATTAGAGCAAACTGTAAAGATTCTGGAGCGTTTGGCCCAGCATCGCCGCGAGAGACCCACTACCAAAAGTGATGAGATGTATTATGACCTCTTTAATAAATATGTATCTCGACTGTGCCGGGCGAAGGACGAAGGCAAGTTCATTGCTGCCCATAGCGTCCTGGTGCCGCCCGAGTTATTCTATGCCATGGATATGGTTCCCTTCCATCTGGAAATGATTTGCATGATGATGGCTATCTTCCTGAAAGAGGAGGAGGAGTTTCTGGCCCGGGCTAAAGCTTTCGGCCTGCCTCCGGAGGTGTGTTCTACTCACCGTTGTATCGCTGCTACCTTTGCCGAAGGATGGGCGCCTATACCTGATGCAGTAGTATGGACAAGCCAGGTATGTGATAACACGGCCAAGAGCAATGAACTGGTAGTTGACCAATCCCATGCGCCAGGATTCTACCTGGAGGTGCCTTATAGATTCGGCGAAGTAAGCGCCAGGTTCCTTGCCGGAGAGTTGGAGGATCTTTCCCACGGCCTGGAAAGGATTACAGGTAAAAAACTGGATATAGACCGTTTTGTGGAGGCGCTTAGGCTTTCTCAGAAGAGCGTTGGATTGCTACAGGAAATCGAAGTCCTGAGGCGGGCGGTGCCCTGTCCGGCCACTAACATTGTAGGTACACAGATTCTTAATATAGGGTGGTTGTTCATGGGTCAGCCAGAATCCGTTGCTTACCTGGAATTAGTACGTGATGAGCTCAAGGCGAGGATAGTTGCAGGTAAAGGGGTTATCCCGAAAGAGAATTTCAGGCTAATATCCCTGTTTATTCCTCCTAGCCATAGCTGGCGATTACTTCACTGGATGCAGAGGGAGCATGGCGCCAGTGTGGTGGCTGAACCCTATTGCACTCACTGGGGAGATATAAACTGGGACTTCAAGAATCCGTTTCTAACTCTGGCCCGCAGGATGTACTCTAACCCTATATCTAAAGAAATGCAGGGACCGGTGGAGGAGGGGTTGATTGAGGACTCGGTGAACGATGCCCTCAAGTCTAAAGCCGATGGCGCTATTTACTGGGCGCATATCGGCTGCCGCCAGACCTGCGCCACGATCCGCATTACCAAAGATGCTCTCCGGGAAAGGGCTGGCATCCCTACATTAGTCCTGGACTGCGACCTTACCGACCCCTCCTTTGTCTCCGATGACGCTATCAAGGAGAAACTAGAGGGCTTCTTTGAGACGCTGGCGGAGAATAAATAAAAACGACCTAAACTTTAAGGACCTAACCCTAAATCCCTTCCCACGTTGGGAAGGGATTTGAGAATTCTCCCCTTCCCATCCTGGGAAGGGGCCGGGGGTTAGGTCTCCCTCTTGCCTTTTTAATGCCATGTCCCCCTTGACTCAACCAGAACAATTATTCTATCATCAATTTGTATGGATACTAATCTCATAAAAGATTCAGCCAGTGCAATGGAACATATGGACTCAACATTCTCAACAAATCTTGCGTACCCCATACGCCGGAGTGACCTTTTCGCGTTATTCGTAGATACAAAATGCCATCATTTATATGTGGCAAAATAATATTTTGAAAAACAATCAAACATCGTCTTTGTAATAAATACCGAAAATTGCCTACCCAACAGGAACAATCAAACAAATGCCGATAACCTATCTCCCCTTCCCGCCCTGGGCCCGCCCTCATGCCATTGCCCTGAGCGCAGCGAAGGGGCAGCGAAGGGAAGGGGCTGGGGGTTAGGTCCGCCCCCCTATTTCAAATAAATCCCTTCGTGCTATAATCAGCACAGGAAAAACTATGCCTTCTGAGAAACAACTATTCGTAATCTTCGATGGCCATGCCGTCATTCATAGAGCATATCATGCCTTTGAGTCCGGCCCGCGTCCCAATCGTCTGACTGTAAGCAAGACCGGTGAGATAGTTAGCGCCGTCTATGGCTTTGCCCAGATGCTTATCAAGGTACTCACCGATTTTAAACCCACTCATTGCGCCGTTGCCTTCGATTTGCCCATACCCACCTTCCGGCACAAAAAATACGCTGAATATAAAGCCCATCGTCCAGCCGCTCCCGTCGAGTTGAAGGCCCAGTTCGGCCGGGTAAAGGAGCTGGTGCAGGCGTTCAGAATATCCATATTTGAGTTGCCGGGTTTTGAGGCCGACGATGTTATCGGCGCTCTTGCCCGCCAGGCGAGTGCCCGTGGCATAGAGACACTCATTGTTACCGGAGATACCGACACATTCCAACTGATCTCGCCCTCGGTGAAAGTTCTTTACCCCCGCCCTCAGCGCTCGTTCAGTGATACCATTATCTACGATGAGGATGCGGTCAGGGAGAAATATGGCATAGGCCCATCTCAGCTACCGGATTTCAAAGGGTTGCAGGGCGATACATCCGATAATATCCCCGGCGTGCCCGGTATAGGCGAGAAGACGGCCTTAAAGCTGGTGCAGCAGTTTGGCAGCCTGGAGGCGGCCCTGGAGCATATCGAAGAGGTAGAACCACTTCGCCTGCGGGAGACACTCCGCGCCAACGCTGATATGGCACGTCAGAGCAAAGAATTAGCCACCATTGTTACCGAGCTACCGATAGAGTTCAAACCAGAGGCCTGCGCCGTAACCAGCTATGACCGGCAGAAAGTGGTCGAGCTATTCCGGGAGTTGGAGTTCTTCAATTTGCTGCCTAAACTACCGGAAGTGGTAACCGAGGCAGTCCCTATCGTGAAAGGTGAAACTCCCAAAGGCAAATATCAGGCAATTAAGACAACAGAAGAACTGGATAAAATGCTGTCCGAACTATCATCAGTTCCTGCGCTGGCGATTGATGTGGAGACTTCGGGGAAATCGGAGCGCGAGGCAGCTCTGGTGGGGATATCCCTCTCCGGCCACCCGGGCGAAGCCTATTATATTCCAGTGGGCCATACCGGACTATCCCTGTCGCCCCAACTGCCGTTGGAACAGGTTGTATCCCGCCTGCGGCCTTTACTGGAATCGCCATCGCTGCCCAAGGTGGCCCATAATGCCAGGTTCGATATGACTGTTCTCTCCCGTTATGGATTGAACGTTTCTCCCCTCACCTGCGATACCATGATTGCTGCCTACCTTCTGGGGGAGAGAAGCCTGGCGCTGAAGGCTCTGGCCTTCGGCAGGCTAGGTATCGAGATGACGCCTATTACCGCCCTTATCGGCACTGGAGCCAAGCAGTTGTCCATGGCCCAGGTTGAGGTTGATAAAGCCCTTGAATATGCCGCAGCCGATGCCGACATGACTTTACGGTTGAAAGAAACCCTGGAAAAGGAGCTTCATAATCAGGGTTTCTGGCAGCTTTTTACCGATGTAGAGATGCCCCTGGTGCCCATACTTCTACATATGGAGCAGGTTGGGGTAGCCCTGGATTTGCCTTTACTGCGAGAGCAGTCTGAGACATTGGGGAGGGAACTGGCCAGGTTGGAGAATGAAATATACAAAGAGGTTGGCCACCAGTTCAACATAAACTCCCCGCAACAACTGGGAGTCATATTATTTGAGGAGAAGGGCTTATCTCACGGACGGAAGACAAAAAGCGGGTATTCTACCGATGCCTCTGTGTTAGAAGAGCTAAAAGCAGTCCCATTAGTCAGCCTTATTCTGGACTACCGCCAGCTTGCCAAGCTCAAGTCCACCTATGTAGACTCCTTGCCGGCGCTTGTTGACCCGCAGACAAAGCGGGTGCACACCACTTTTAACCAGACGGGGACCACTACCGGACGGCTTTCATCCTCCGACCCTAACCTGCAAAACATTCCGGTACGGGGCGATTGGGGAACAAAAATCCGCAGGGCTTTTATTGCTGGACCTGGAAACATGCTACTATCCGGCGATTATTCCCAGATTGATTTGCGGGTACTCGCCCACCTTTCCCAGGACCCGGCTCTTGTTGCCGCTTTCCGCGCCGACGAAGACATACATAAAACTACTGCTTCACTGGTGTTTAACGTTCCAGTGACAGAGGTCACCCCCGATATGCGCCGGGTGGCCAAGACCATCAACTTCGGAGTCATCTATGGCATGAGCGGGTTCGGTCTGGAGCAGGCCACGGAGCTAACGAGAGCGGAGGCTAATCGTTTCATACAAGCCTACTTTGAAAAATATCCTGGAATCCAGCGCTATGTGGAGGCTACCAAGGATAAGGTGCGGGCGGTGGGCTATGTGGAGACGGCGCTGAAGCGCCGACGCTATATTCCGGAGATAAACTCGGCTAACCGCCAGGTACGGGAGTCGGCGGAAAGGATGGCTATTAATATGCCGGTGCAGGGCACCTCCGCTGATATTATCAAGATAGCCATGATTAATATTTACAAGGAAATGCAAAAAAGAGGTTTAAAGAGCCTGATGACACTCCAAGTGCATGATGAGCTGGTCTTCGATGTGCCGCCCGAGGAAATGGATGAGATGAAACGGCTTGTATTAGAAATTATGCCCCATGCCCTGGAGCTTAGCGTGCCGATAAAGGTGGACATCAAGGTGGGCAAAAACTGGGCGGAGATGGAGTAGGTTAAAAAAATACTTATGCAGGGTATGATGCTGTAAAATTATAATATAATCAAGAGTTAGGCGCGTAAGAAACAGCGGAGGTAATGGATATGACAAAGCTACTTGAAAAAGCATTTGCTGAAGTCTCTAAGCTCTCCGAAATAGAGCAGAATAAGGTTGCCAGATAGTGCCGGGTAAACTTACCTCAGAAAAATGAGAGGGCACTCAAATATGGATATGACACCAAATGAAATTAAGAAAATTCTAAACGAAAGCATCAAGGAGTTGCTTGAGAAAGATTCGTGTTTACTGGAAGTCGATGTATCCGAAAGGGCAATCACGCACAAACTGGCTGAATACCTACAACGCCAAATACCATACTTGAATGTTGACTGTGAATACAATCGAAATACCTCTCAAGGTAATATTAAATCCAAGGGTATAATAATTAAGCCTGAGCCCAAGAGTATAATATCTCTTAGAGGAGAAAGAATTTCAACTTTTCCAGATATTATCGTTCACCGGCGGATGAGAAACGATGAAAACCTTCTTATAGTGGAAGTCAAGAAGAGAAAAGCCCGAGCAAGTTGCGAGAATGACTTTAGAAAACTCAAGGCATTTACTGAGAATACCGAACGTAATTCTTATCATTTCAAATACGGTGTTTTCATTCTACTAAATACGGGTAACGAAAAGCCCCAAAAAACAGAGGTGACGTGGTTTCGTGAAGGCAGGATAGCCCCAGAGATGTGACAGCCAATAACAAAAAAGATATTTACTATTAGCAGGTAGGGACATGCCAATGCGCTGTGGACATAAGTAGCTGTAAATACACATATGATATTTTATACATTATGCAAGACCTACTTGATATTATCCATTACAGGCGGAGAAGTATTAGGTAACCCTGATAGATTTTCCACTATAGGCCATAGCCATTTGGCATAGAACAAATGCGATATAATAGAGGAGGCTTGAAATGTTAATAGTATTGACTTTACTAGCGGTTTTGGCTTTCCTTACTGGCATTGTACTCTTGATAATTAACGCTGTACGGAGAAGGCCGCTCAAATTATGGTTATTTGTTATATTGGGCGGCTTCGTTCTGACGATAGTATTTCCCGTTATCGGTTCCGCGACAATTAGTCCGAAAAATGAGGCTCCAACCAAGGATACTAATGCGCAGTTATTCACCCCAACTCCTACACCAGCTACCTCGATACCCTCCTCATTATCGCCTACCCCACGTACCACATCCGTAGCTACCCCAGCACCGACGACGCCAAGTAGTCCGCAGTCTCCAATCCCTACACCGGCCACGTTCACACAGCAAATTAAGAATACGCCCAATCCCTCTCCAACTCAGTCAGTCGCTACTTCTAGTGTTCCGGTCGTCAAGAGTAACGGATATGTTGTCAGAGGACGAAGCGTGCTATTGGGATCTGTAGTTCAAAATGCTCCCAGTAACAATGCGGCTGTTGTTGGACAGTTAGAATTTTCGTTTTATGATACCTCAAGCAAACTTATGCGTATTGGCACTATTCCAGAGGGGCGCTATTTGCTACCAGGAGAAGAGCGGGGATTTGTTGGTAGCTTGGAAATGCCATCAATAGGTACATTCGGCAGTGCCACGCAGAGCGCCATTAAAGCCCCTAAGTGGATCAATGTCAAAAGAGGGCTGACCATAGAAACCGGAGTGGTTGAGACTCAGAAGGCGGACGTAGGCGTTCTTTCCCCAGGCTACAAAACTAAAGTCATGATACGCAACCCCTATGATCGGGACATAACTATGTCGGTAAGCCGCATCAATATGATAGCTTTCGACAAGCAAGGGCGCATTGTTGGACTTGGCTTCGGCGAGCCTAACTTGAAGGTAGCAGGTGGCGCTGTAGCGTACGCTACGGTTAACGTGGCGGTGGATGGCGAAGCGGAACGAATAGAGGCTTATCCAGAGTTCAGTTTGTTCCCTGAAATAAACAATAAATTGCCGCCAACTATAGAACCACCACCTGTAGGCGGTAAGTTAAATGTTACCAGCAATGATGGCATTGAAGTTCTTAGCTATCGTTTTCACGAACCTGGCAAGGACGAGACTGTGCGCCTAACTCTTCCCCACGGCTTCGTACTCATAGGAGAAGCCCAGAACAAAACCTCGAAAAGTCGAAATGTAAAGTTGCAGCTCCAAATATACGACGACAAAGGCAAGGCAGTAACATTTGATGATAAGCCTATCGATATCAGGTACAAAATACCACTAGGCAAAGTTCCACCAGGTGGGAAGTTTCCTTTTGTTTATGGCATTTCAGGGATACAGCTACGTATGTTCCAGACCGAGTTTGCTGAAAACCCGTATGAGAACGCCGCTTTGTATTACGAAGCGGAATCGAAGTATTATGAAGCACTGTCGAAGTTAGTTTATGTCTTGAAGATATCTGCGGAATCTGCTGAAAGCTCACTATCAGATGATGGAATAGAAGTTCGGAAAGTATTCATGGAGGACCTGAATGGTTATACTATCATACGCGCCCAAGTAGTAAACAAAAGCTATAATTATTACTATGATACATGGTTCTGGATGACCTTCTATGACAGTAATAGTAAAATTCAGGGAACAGCGACCGTTGTTGGATCATCATTGGGGACGTGGTCCCCTGGTCAGGAAGTAGGGGTTCCTCTGGGGGTAGGTGCTGGTAGTATCTCACTGGAGGAAGGCCGCTATGCAATCGGGTTCACGCCTTCAGGTGTACGACGTCCACAGGATCCGGGCTATTCTGTACCTACCCCGACTAAGCGTTGATATGCAATTGCAGGATGGGTGAAATGAAGCGCCACTCACCGGTGAATCCCGACCGTCAGTTATGTCGGCATATTTAAAGCCGTTGAAATGTAAATGACAGTAACAGATATAATTCAGCAATGCAGGAAATCCCTTGAAAGCTATTACGGTTCGCAATTTCGAGGCTTGATCTTGTATGGGTCTACGGCTCGCCATGAAGCTAGCCCATCTAGCGATATTGATTTGCTCGTGTTGCTGAATCCGCCGTTTGATCACTTTGCTGAGTTGCGCCGCATTGTGGAATTGCTGTACCCGATTCAACTGGAATCAGAACGCTTGATTTCTGCTCAACCGGTTCCTTATGATGAGTTTGAAAAAGGCAGCCTTCAGCTATATCGGAACGCTAAACGAGAGGGGGTCGCAGTGTGAACCCTCGATATGCCAAAATGTTTTGGGGAGTTCAGAGGGGCAAAGCCCCTTTGACGGGGGTTTAAGGGGGTGTCCCCTTTTTATATAAGCCCGAAGGGCTACCTTGAACCCCCTCATAAGGGGGTTTGGGGGTGCACAGCATAAAAGGCACTTAAGAAAATGACAAAAAAACACAAAAGCAACGTCAACTTTAAGCATTTTATACGAGACCAGATAGAGCTTTACCCCTTTGGCGCCGACGAGGCGGCGCTGGTGGAGCTTATCGCTAACTCGCTGGATGCCAAAAGCAGCCGGATAGACATTAACTTCGCCAAAGAAAAGAAGATGTTCGAACTGATGGATAATGGCTCAGGTATGACCAGAAGGGGATTTAGTGACTATCACGATTTTGCCATGTCTTTCAAAAAACGTGGCGAGGGGATAGGTTTCGCCGGGCTGGGCGCTAAACTTGCGCTGTGGATGTCAGATAAGGTTGAAACAGAAACCAGGTCGGCCAGGTTTAGCGGCTTTTCGGAATGGTATTTCGAGAAAAATGAGCTGGTGTGGCGAGAGTTACCCCAAAGGACACTATCCGAAAGCGGCACAAAAACTACATTCCATTTAAAAGCCAGCAAATATTCTATTTTGCAACAGCAGGGAATAGAACGCATCATTAGAAGGCATTATTACCCTCTGCTTGACCCGTATTTATCTCAAATTTATCTGATGGCGGGCATATATCCAAAGCCCATAGAGTTCTATATAAACGGGAAAAAACTGACTTTTGACAATCCCTATTCAGCGGATAAGACAGAAAATATCGAGACATTTCTCCTGGGAAGGGGTAAACGCAGGCCCAAAACAGTGGGCACAGGTTTCTTTGTCCTGGGAAAAGTCTCGTTTTCCGAGGAACAGTGCGGCGTCGGTATCTGCACCTACGGAAAGGTGGTTAACAGGGAGTTCTTTGGCACATACCCCAAAGATATGCAGAGGATATCGGGCTATGTGGAGGTTCCCTATTTATCGAAAGTGTTAACCACTACTAAAAGCGATTTCATAAAGGTAGGAACGGAGGGACTAAAATACAATGGCTTTCGCCGTGATATGCAAAAGAGATTCGGGAGCTGGCTGGAAAAGCTGGGTAAAATTGAGAAAAAACCTGAAGCTACCACAGATACTGCCGAGCTGGAGAAAGTAATAGGTAGAATATTAGGCAGGCTCCCGGAGCTATCCACGATATTTGCTGCTAAGATACAACAAGAGATTAATATTCCCAACCCGGAGGGGGAAGACCTGATAGGGGAGACGCCGTCCTCTCAAAAGAACAAGAGTAACAAACAAGGTGAAGGAGAAAAGGAAAGATTATCGCTCTTCCCTGAGTCGGAAGAACCACCGCCCTTGAAGGTTACGGAACCGGGTACAGAATATGCTACCACCCGCCACAGGACAGTCCGCTTCGGGCCAAAGGTGGGCTGGCTGGAAGCCCCCGCTGACTCGCGCCTGAGTTGGATTGATGGGGAAACCGTGGTAATCAACTCGGGGCATAAGGCGTTTAAAAAAGCTCAGAATGAAGGCTCTAAACGGTATCATTACCTGCTATCAATTGCTATGGCCCTGGTAAGGGAGAGCGCTCCGGCGACACCTCAAGACAGCCTGGACTTGTTAAATAAGTTCTTTGTCTCCTGGGGCGAGATGTGACACGCGTTAAAATAATCCCTGTCACTATCTCAGTAATAAAGGGCCTGGACGGGCAGCCGCAACGCGTGCCCACTATTCCGCTGGGAGAGATTTTAGGCAAGGAAAACGACGGTGTCATTCGAGAAGAATTGGCTGCTTTTAGCGCCAAATATGATACGCTGATTAAAAACTGCATGGAAGTCCTGTTAGCTATATCTTTAGAGAAGAAATTAATAGGAAAAGTCAACCCGTTTCTTTATTGGAAGCTGGGAGACTACCTCAACTCCTTTGTGAAATATGAAGAAAACAGCCGGTTCTTTATTAATGCCTTTTACCAGCAGTTGAGCCGGGATTTGAAGCTCTCCGAGAGTTCACTGAGGAAAATACTTAATTTCCGCCGTAATATGACCAAGAACGAGATTGATGCTAATAAGGCGTGGGGGTTTTATAGCTCGATTAGTAAAGAAAGGGTGCAACCCCCTAGCCCCCTTTATTAAAGGGGGTGTTCAGATGCACCATAGGTGCATCTGAACGGGGGATTTCGTTTACAAACCGGAGACAAATAGAATAACCAGCTATAGTTCAGCAGGTAGGCTGGGTAGAGCAATCTCAACAGGTCGGGACATTTTGATCCCGTGATGGTGGGTTACACCCACCCTACAGATGTACGCGCTAGTTTGTATGTGGTTTACATATCAATGTCAGATGCTGTATTTGAGGCCACGTCTAAGTTACGAAAATGGGATTAGGCTAACAAAAAATATCTGGTATAATTATGGCAGAAAAAATGATTCTGGATAAAATAAAAATGAACTATGATCCCGAAGGTGATGTCCTTTACATAAATTTCGGCAAGCCGGAGCCTGCGGATGATTCCGCCATTACCGATGAGGGCGTTGTCGTCCGTCTTAAGGAAGGCAAAATTGTAGGTTTGACCATACTTAACGCTGGCCAGAAACTCTACCACGGATAATGGTTTATCCCGTTTTCTACAGTTAATCCACTTTACCTTATCTCATCGTATCCTTTTATGGGTTATTTATTGCTGTTAGATAGGAACTTATTTCAACCATGCCAGAACTCCCTGAAGTAGAAACCATAAAGAATGACTTGCTGCCCCATGTGGTCGGCAGACGGTTTGTAGAGATAAAGCTTGCCTCTCCTGAGGTTGTGAAAATCCCCTCTCCGGATGAGTTTTGTCTTCGTCTCAAAGGCCAGATTATTCGTAACTTGAGGCGGCGGGGAAAATATTTTATATTTGAACTAGATGGCAATAACGCTCTTATCGTCCACTTGAAGATGACCGGCGCTCTCCTTATTAACGCCAGCCCTGAAAGCTACCGCGCGCTCTTTAAGCTAGATAACGGCACGGAACTGGCCTTCACCGACCGCCGCAAGTTGGGTGCTCTGTGGCTGGTAAAGGATGCTAACTCGATAGTCGGCAAGCTGGGGCCGGAGCCTCTTAAGCCAGGTTTTACATCTGAGATTTTAGCAGCTATGCTGAGGAAGAGGAAAGTGCCTATCAAAGCCTTGCTGCTTGATCAAACTTTTTTGGCGGGATTGGGCAATATGTACGCCGACGAGGCTTTGTTTGCCGCTAGCATCCATCCTTTATTTCTGGCAAAGGAGCTAACCAGGAAGCAAATAGAAAGATTGTACAAGGCTATCCGGCAGGTGCTACGAGCCGGTATCAAAAGCCGCGGGGCCAGCGTGGATACCTATCGCACGCCGGACGGCGAAAAAGGCACCGCCCACCTGGGCTTCCATGTGGCCCATCGAAAAGGAGAGCGTTGCTTGATTTGTGGCTCCGTTATTGAGTGGCTAAAATTACGAGGTAGAGGAGCATGTTATTGCCCTAAATGCCAGAAAGAGAATATATCCAAAAGGGGTTGACATGCCCCTATCATATCGAGGAGGCAGTTTTATGAAACCGAGAAAGATAACAGACGGTGTTGACTGGCTGGGCTATATTGACTGGGACAGGCGGTTGTTTGACTCCCTTATGCCGATACCAAATGGGACAAGCTACAATGCCTATTTAGTTAAAGGTAATGAAAAAACAGCTCTTCTGGATACGG
>Ga0209514_10002806_pt1 | contig 26205 bp, 18 predicted proteins | sample Subgrocontami58m_FD_187452 | JGI IMG/M metagenome (GOLD analysis project Ga0209514, IMG submission 187452) | Subsurface groundwater microbial communities from S. Glens Falls, New York, USA - GMW37 contaminated, 5.8 m (SPAdes) (version 3) | ecosystem: Environmental > Aquatic > Deep subsurface >...
GGGCTACACTTTTTACGTGGGGCCGGAACTGGAATTCTTCTATTTTGCCAATGACAAGTGTCCTGAAATACTGGATAAAGGCGGATACTTCGACGGTCTGCCCGTGGATCGCGCCACCGACCTGCGCCGTCAGGCCATCTTTGCCCTGCAGGATATGGGGATCCGGGTCGAGTATTCGCACCATGAAGTGGCGCCCAGCCAGCACGAGATCGATCTCCGTTACGACGAGGCCCTGAAGATGGCCGACAACGTCATGACCTATCGCACCATCGTCAAGGAAACCGCCCGGCAGAACGGCGTCTACGCCACCTTCATGCCCAAACCTATTTTCGGTCAGAACGGCAGCGGCATGCATACGCACCAGTCCCTCTTCAAAGGAAGCAAGAACGCCTTTTATGACGCCAAGGACAAGTTTCACCTCTCCGAAATGGCGAAAAGCTACATTGCCGGGATCATGACCCATGCCCCGGAGATCACCGCCGTTTGCAACCAGTGGGTAAATTCCTATAAGCGCCTGGTTCCCGGTTACGAGGCGCCGGCGTATGTGGCTTGGGCGCGCCGCAACCGCTCGGCCATGATCCGTGTCCCCATGTACAAGCCGGGCAAGGAGAAGGCGACGCGCATCGAGTTCCGTTCGCCCGATCCCGCCTGCAATCCTTATCTGGCCTTCGCCGTCATGCTGGCGGCGGGGATGGAAGGTGTCAACAATAAGTATCGTTTGCCCGAGCCAGTGGAAGAAGACATCTTCGAGATGGATGAGCGGGCGCGGGCCAAGGCCAAGATTACTTCCTTGCCGGGAAGTCTGCATGAGGCCATAGCGGCGGTTTGCAAGAGCAAACTGGTCAAGGCAACGCTGGGCGAGCATATTTTCAATAAGTTTGTGGAAAACAAGAGGGTGGAGTGGGATATGTTCCGCACCCATGTGAGCCAGTATGAAATCGATCGTTATCTCCCCATGATTTAGTGAGATAGAGATTATTCGCTGTTTTTTTACAAAGAATAAATTCGTTAACTCACTTATCCCGTTTACCGGGATTAGGCCTCTCGTTCCCAAATCTCCCTTTACAAAAGGGAGATTTGGGGATACACTCCCGCACCGTTAACGACCTCGTAAAATAGCCGTCACCCCGGTGAAAACCGGGGTCCAGGAATGAGTAAGCAATTAAAAACACTGGATTCCGGCCTTCGCCGGAATGACATCATGAGTTGCTGTTGGACTGTTTAAAGTCCGTCAAAATTAGCTGTAATCATTTAATAATTTATACTCTTTTGGGGAGGCAGCATGTCGCTGTTGCGACGACAGAATCCGGCCTTAGTGGTCCTGGAAGACGGAAGTGTTTACCGGGGCTACGCTTTTGCCGGCCGGGGAGAAGTCCTCGGCGAGGTGGTTTTCAATACGGGGATGACCGGCTATCAGGAAATCATCACCGATCCGTCCTATAAGGAACAGATTGTCGCCATGACCTACCCGTTAATCGGCAATTACGGAATCAACGAGGAAGACATGGAGTCGGGCGGCGTCCATCTGGAGTGCCTGATCGTCAAGGAATACCAGGCCTGTCCCAGCAATTGGCGAAGCCGGAAAAGTCTGAAGACCTTTCTGGAGGAACAGGGAAAGCTCGGAGTCGAGGGGATCGACACCCGGGCCCTGACACGGCGCATCCGGATAGCAGGCGCCATGCGGGGCATCGTTTCTACGGAAACGGGGGACAGCGACCTGCTTTTGGCGCGGGTGAGAGAGTATCCGGGGTTGGTGGGCCGGGATCTGGTGGGGACGGTTACCTGCCGGGAGCCTTATGCCTGGCGCAAGGGCGCCCCGCACCCCCTAAAAAGCGAGGGGCGGGCAACCGCCGGGCAATTGCGGGTGGTGGTGCTCGATTACGGTGTAAAATACAATACCCTGCGCCACCTGGAGCAAAGAAATTGCGAAGTGCTGGTCCTGTCGGCGACGGCGACGGCGGAGGAAGTTCTGGCCCTTCATCCCGATGGGGTTTTGCTATCCAATGGGCCGGGAGATCCGGCGGCCCTGCCCGAGATTGTCGAGACGGTGCGCGGGCTCTTGGGCCGGCTGCCCATCTTCGGCATCTGTATGGGGCATCAGATCCTGGGACAGGCGCTGGGAGGAAAGACGGCCAAGCTTAAGTTCGGCCATCACGGCATCAATCAGCCGGTAAAGAACCGGCAAACCGGGAGAATTGAAATTACATCGCAAAATCACGGGTTTGTGGTGCTGCCCGATTCCCTTCCCGGCGACGAGGAGAAGACATACGACAACCTTAATGACTGTACGTCGGAAGGGTTGCAAAGTCCTGCTTTGAAAGCTTTCAGCGTGCAATACCATCCGGAGGCGGCGCCCGGCCCCCATGATGCCACTTACCTTTTTGACCGGTTTATCGAGCTGATTTTGCAGCAAAAAGGAGCAGCCCGTTGATCCTCATAATTGATTTCGGGTCCCAGTACAACCAACTCATTGCCCGGCGGGTCCGGGAACATCATGTCTATTGCCAGATCGAGCCGCCGGAGGTGGGTCTTGACCGGATCTCGGCCCTGGCCCCCGAGGGGATCATCCTTTCCGGAGGGCCGGCCAGTATCTATGCCAAGGGCAGCCCCAAGGTGGACCAGGGGATTTTCGCGCTGGGCATCCCGGTCCTGGGGATCTGTTACGGATTCCAGTTCATGGTGGATGCCCTGGGCGGCCAGGTTGTCCGCTCGGAGAAGAGGGAATACGGCTTTGCCGAGCTCACCATCAGTAAGGAAGAGGGTATTTTCCAGGGGGTCGGCAGTCCCACCCGCTGCTGGATGAGCCATGGCGACAGTATCGGCAGGCTGCCCCCGGGGTTTCGCATTACGGCCTCCACGTCCAACACGGAAGCGGCGGCGGCGGATAATCCGGAGAGACGTCTCTACGGCTTGCAGTTCCATCCCGAGGTTGTTCATACGGTAGAAGGGCGCAAGATGCTGGAAAATTTTCTCTTTGGCATCTGCGATTGCCGGAAGTCCTGGACGATGAAATCCTTTGTCCGGGAAACAACGAAGGAAATCCGGGAAACGGTAAGCGACAAAGGGGTCATTCTGGGTCTTTCCGGCGGTGTCGACTCGGCGGTGGCGGCCCTCCTCATCCATGAAGCCGTGGGAGATCAGCTGACCTGTGTCTTTGTGGATAACGGTGTGCTCCGGGAGGGGGAGGCCCGGCGGGTCCAAGAGGTCTTTCGGAAGAATTTCCATATCAACCTGCGCTTTGCCCGGTCGGGGAAGGCCTTCCTGGCCAAATTAAAGGGTGTCACCGATCCGGAGAAAAAAAGAAAAATCATCGGCCGCACCTTTATTCAGGTTTTTGATGAGGAAGCCCGCAAAATCAAAGGCGTGGATTTCCTGGCCCAGGGGACCCTTTATCCGGATTTGATTGAATCGCGGTCCGCTTTCGGCGGACCGAGCGCCGTGATCAAATCCCATCACAATGTGGGCGGACTGCCGAAAAAAATGAAGCTGAAGCTGCTGGAGCCGCTGAAACACCTCTTCAAGGACGAGGTGCGCCTGGTCGGCAAGGAACTGGGACTGCCCGATGACCTCGTCTGGCGGCAGCCCTTTCCCGGTCCCGGGCTGGCGATCCGCATCATCGGTGAAGTGACGGAAAAAAGGCTCGCCATCCTGCGCCGGGCCGATACCATTCTGCAGGAAGAAATCCGGGCCCATAACCTTTACCGCAAGTTATGGCAGTCCTTTGCCGTGCTGCTGCCGCTCAAGAGCGTGGGCATCATGGGCGATCAGCGGACCTATGAGCATATCGTCGCTATCCGGGCGGTGACCAGCGACGATGCCATGACGGCGGACTGGGCCCGATTGCCGCAGGAATTGCTGGGCCTGATTTCCAGCCGCCTGATCAACGAGGTGCGGGGCATCAACCGGGTGGTCTACGATATCAGCTCCAAACCGCCGAGCACGATTGAGTGGGAGTGAAAGGGAGCGGGATGGTGGCAGACGGAACGGTTCAGGATCTTTTTTCGTGCCGAAAAAATCTCCGATTCACCGCTCCGCCTGCCACCCTCCCTGGAAAGAGATATAGGATATGAACGGATCGCCGCCGCTCAGAATCTTTTTCCGACCATGCACATCCTCGCTCCGCTGCGGTGGCATGGTACCCGGAAAAATCTTCGATTCGCGACTCCGGTCCCAGTCTCACGGGTACGTATATAATAATGAAGGGTGGAAAGTGGGACGCGGCGTGGTTCATGATCTTCTTTCGTGCCGGAAAAATCTCCGATTCACCGCTCCACCTGCCACTCTCCCGGGCAATAGAACAGTGAATAAGCTCCCCATCATTTAACGGCTGGAGGAAATATCTGCAGCCAAGATAACCATTCCCAATGGTTTCGTTTTATTTCTTGATTTCGTGGGGAAATTTTCCCATAGTATCTCTCAAACCAATACCCACGACGATTAAAATTCCCAAGAGGGGCAAGCCGCACAAGAGGGTTTGTTCAGCTAAGTTTTACGTCGGCTCCGTACCGTAAGAACTTTTAGACGTTAGCGTCTCAGTGAAAGGCATTCGGTGAGACTATGCCATCAACGAATATGAAAACCGCGTCTCTCGTTCTTGGGAGTGGCGGCGCTCGAGGTTTAGCACATATCGGTGTAATTCATTGGCTTGAAGAAAATGATTTCAAAATCAAATCAATAGTCGGCTGCTCAATCGGCGCAGTAATAGGGGGAGTATATGCTGCGGGAAAACTGGATGAATATGAGCAATGGGTACGTACCATAACGAAAGTAGACATAGTCACTCTACTGGATCTTTCATGGGAAAAGAGCGGGCTCGTGAGAGGTGACAAAATTATCAATACCTTAATCGGCTTAGTTGGAGAGAAATTAATCGAAGATCTCACAATTTCATATACGGCTGTTGCTGCTGATATAAAAGGTCAGAAGGAAATATGGATGAGGTCGGGCAGTCTCTTTGATGCGATGAGAGCATCTTTCGCAATACCTCTTCTCTTTACTCCATTCAAGCACAATGGGGTCGATCTTGTTGACGGAGGGGTTTTAAATCCGGTGCCTATTGCGCCAGCGTTTTGTGATGAAAGTGATATGATTATTGCTGTAAATCTGGGCGGCCCCGAAGAGAGCCCAAAGAATCTGCCTGCCGTGAGTGTGCCTCCGGCGTTCCCTACATCCCCATTCCGTGAAAAGATCAATCACTTTATCGACCGCCTCCAACAATCCGTGACAAGCAGTAGTAGTCGAGATTGGAGGGCGTACGATATCGCCATTCAGGCGTTTGAAGCTATGCAGAGTACCATAGCGCGCCAAAAGCTTGCCGTTTATCCGCCGGACATAGTCATAGAAATCCCGAGGAACGCGTGTTGGACATTGGAGTTTGACCGGGCATCCGAGATGATTGAATTGGGATACAGAAAGGCAAAAGAGGGTTTCGCTCAGGCCGCGCTGCAAAAGCAGAACGATGCGCGCTAACCTGCCAGTTCACCTGATCGCTGTTTCACTAGCTTCACACCGGCAGGTGACTTCATTGTAAGGCATAGATTTCATGGAGGAGGTTCCTATGCACCGAGCGAATGTGATAGTAGTCGCGGTAGTCCTTACCCTTGGTTTCCTTGTCGGCGTCGCGGCCCCGGCATCCGCGCAGTCCTTCACAGCGTTCGAAGGCGCTCGGTTGATTGTAGGCGATGGACGCGTAATTGAGAACGCTACCCTGGTCGTGGAGGGCTCAAGAATCGCACAGATCGGCCGGACAGTCGACGTTCGCGTGCCTGACGGTGCCAGGCGCGTGAGTCTTGCCGGCAAGACCGTGATGCCCATGGTCGTCGACACGCACGTCCATCTCAACACGACACGCGACGGGCTCATACGGGAGTTGAAACGGCGCGCTTATTTCGGCGTCAGCGCCGTGCTGAGCCTTGGCACGGACGGCTTTGAACTTCTCGGCATGCGCAGCGAGATCATCCCTGGTGCCGCGCGCTACTTCAGCGCGGGAAAAGGCATCACCAGAAGCGAACCGGGCCGCCCGACGTTCCAGATCAATAGCGAGGCAGAAGCCCGTAAGGCGGTTCAGCAGAACGCCGCGCACCGGTCTGACATCATCAAGGTCTGGGTCGACGAGCGCGAAGGTAAGGTCGAGAAGGTGACTCCCGCGCAATATGCCGCCGTCATCGACGAGGCGCACAATCGCGGGCTGCGGGTCACAGCGCATATCTTCCACATGGACGATGCGAAGGGGCTCATGCGCGCCGGGGTCGACGCGTTCGCGCACGGCGTTCGCGACAAGGACATCGACGACGAGACGGTGTCCTTGTTCAAGGCGCGGCCATACCTTACTCTCACGGCCAATCTACCGGGCCGCGGGGTGAAGGCGGATTTGAGTTGGCTGCGGCCTGGCCTTCCCGCCGCCGAATTCGCGAAGCTCGAGGAGGCCAACAAAGATGATCTGAAGGCGCAGGTCCTTTACGGGATTCAAGCCCGTAACCTGGCCAAGCTGAATACAACGGGCGTGCGCATCGCCTTTGGAACCGACGGTAACCGGCCATGGGGTCTGCACGAGGAGATGCAGGACATGGTGATCGCCGGGATGACGCCGATGCAGGTCATCGTGGCGGCAACGCGCAACTCAGCCGGACTTGTGCGGATGACCGATGCGGGCACACTGGAAGCGGGCATGAGCGCCGACTTCATTGTGCTCGATGCAAACCCGTTGGACGACATTACTAACACGCGGCGCATCTCGGCGGTGATTTTACGCGGTGCGGCCGTGGACCGCACGCAGCGGGTTCGCTAAAGGATTTTATTACCGAACCTCATCACCATAGGAGGAATTAGAGGAACACCTTACTGGTTTCAAGAGATGAAAGGCCGTGAAACTACGAGAGCCTCAACGGAATTATGGCCATACTTCCTAGTATATAGAGATTGGAGGTGTTTAGCCATGAACAAAGTTACGGCAACAGATGCTCTGGAATTATCAAAATTCCGGAGAGACAGCGAGGTAATCCCATGAGCACTGTCGTACTGGCAATATCAGGTTCCCTCAGGAAAGCATCGTTTACGGAAAAGATGCTCGACTGGTGCATCGAGGGAATGGGCCGGGATCTGGAGGTGCACAAGTTCTATCCCCACAAGATGAAGATTGGACCGTGCACCAGTTGTTGGTCCTGCTGGGGCAAGAAGAGTCCGGGCGTGTGCATTCAGAGGGATGATTTCGAGCAAATCCTCGCAGTCTACAAACGCGCCGATTACTTGCTCCTTGCTGCTCCCCTCTATGTCTTTGATTTGCCCGCGACGGTCAAGAACGTTATCGACCGTTTCTTCGTCCTTCTGGAACCGATCCAGGTTGAATCCCCCGGGGGTGAGACCGAACACCCCAAACGTTTCGGGCGACACCCTCGTGCCGTTCTCGTATCGTCCTGTGGGTTCCCGGAATTCCATAACTTCGACATCCTCAGACGGCATTTCCGGGTCATCTGCACCCACATGGACTGGATCTGGTCGGGAGAAGTGCTCATTTCGGCATCCGGTGCGGCCAATGTGCCAAAGCTCTTTGACAGGAAAAGGGAACTCATCAGGAGAGCGGGGGCTGAGCTCGTCCGGGGAGCGATCCCGGAAGAGACAACGGAGGCCATTGCCGCTCCGGTCATGCCGGCAGAAGACTATCGGCGCATGACGACGCTCAATTTCGAAGGAGGAGTGGCAGCCAAAGTAAAGATGGTTGCGATCGCCATGAAGGCGATGCGAGGAGCGTGACGGGAGCCTGCATCCTCCCGCCAGCGTCCGGGCTGTGCGCGGCAAGCCACGCCGGTCAACGGCGCGTTAGGCAGATCAACCAAAGAGACAGAAGAATTCGAGCGATTAGGAACAGGAATATTCCTTTGACTTAAAGCCGCTGAACTTGTAAAAGGGCGTATTCCGCCCTCCACTGGTGGGAGTCGATAAAAGGAAAAAGCCAGAGAAAGATATGCTGCGATAGATTTAGAATATTCTTTGGACATTCAATTGTCACAGACTGGATTGGGAAAAGACGATGCTTCCTGTATATAGGGAACAGGGGCCATAAACTCTTGAAGGGAAAAGATAGGTAAGGACAGGGAATGCCGAAAAGGAAGGATTTAAATAAGATATTGATCATCGGTTCCGGGCCGATCATCATCAGTCAGGCCTGCGAATTCGACTATTCCGGCACCCAGGCCTGCAAGGCCCTGAAAGAAGAGGGTTGCGTGGTTGTCCTCATCAACAGCAATCCCGCCACTATCATGACGGACCCGGAGACTGCCGATCGGACCTATATCGAACCCATTACCCCGGAAGCGGTGGCCAAGATTATCGCCCGGGAAAGGCCGGATGCCCTGTTGCCTACCCTGGGCGGACAAACGGGTTTGAACACGGCGGTGGCGGTGGCCGAAAGCGGCGTTCTGGAACGTTACGGGGTGGAGATGATCGGGGCGTCGCTGCCCGTCATTCAAAAGGCGGAAGACCGGGAGAAATTTCGCGATGCCATGAGGAATATCGGCCTCCGGGTGCCCGAAAGCGGTTTTGCCCGCACGCTGGATGAGGCCTTTGCCGTTGCCGCCAAGGTCGGTTTTCCCATCATTATCCGTCCGTCCTTCACCCTGGGGGGAACCGGCAGCGGCGTGGCCTATAACCGCGAAGAGCTGGCAGAACAGGCCAAGGCCGGGCTGGATGCCAGCATGATCCACGAAATCATGCTGGAAGAGTCGATCCTGGGCTGGAAGGAATATGAGCTGGAGGTGATGCGCGACCGCGCCGACAACGTGGTCATCATCTGTTCCATCGAAAATTTTGACCCCATGGGCGTCCATACGGGCGAGTCCATTACCGTGGCGCCGGCGCAAACCCTGACCGATCGGGAATATCAGCAGATGCGCGACGCGGCGATTGCCATCATGCGGGAGATCGGCGTGGAGACCGGCGGCTCGAACGTCCAGTTTGCCGTGCACCCCCAGACGGGCGAGTTGACGGTGATCGAGATGAATCCCCGCGTCTCCCGCTCCTCGGCCCTGGCTTCCAAGGCCACCGGTTTTCCCATCGCCAAGATCGCCGCTAAATTAGCCATCGGCTATACCCTGGACGAGATACCGAACGACATCACCAAAGAGACCATGGCCTCTTTTGAACCGACCATCGATTATTGCGTCGTCAAGATTCCCCGCTGGACCTTTGAGAAATTTCCGGAAACGGAAGACGTGCTGACCACCTCGATGAAATCGGTCGGTGAGACCATGGCTATCGGCCGGACCTTCAAAGAGGCCCTCCAAAAGGCCGTCCGCTCCCTGGAAACGGGCCATTGCGGACTGTCCGCCGCCTTGCCGCCCCAGGCCGATCAGGAAGAATATTTGCAGGGCCGGCTTACGACACCAAATTCCCAGCGGCTTTATTTTCTGGCTGCGGCCCTGCGGCAGGGCATGACGATCGAGAAGATCCACGCGCTGACCCGGATCGATCCCTGGTTTTTGTACCAGATCAGGGACATTATCGAGGCGGAGAAGGAGATTGCCGCTGCGTCGCCCACGCCCGCCCTGCTCCGGGAAGCCAAAAGCTGGGGTTTTTCCGACCGCCGGCTGGGTGAATTGTGGCGCCGGAAAGAGGCGGATATCCGCCAAATGCGTTATGCGAGCGATATTATCCCGGTATACAAACTGGTGGATACCTGCGCCGCCGAGTTCGAGGCCTATACCCCTTACTATTACTCCACTTATGAAGAGGAGGATGAGACGAATCCCTCCGACCGGCGGAAGGTCGTTATCCTGGGCGGCGGGCCGAACCGTATCGGCCAGGGCATCGAATTCGATTACTGCTGCGTGCACGCTTCCTTCGCCCTGCGGGAAGAGGGCTGGGAGAGCATCATGGTCAATTCCAATCCCGAGACCGTGAGCACCGACTACGATACCTCGGACAAACTCTTCTTCGAACCCCTCACCCTGGAAGATGTGATGCATATCATCAACCGGGAGAATCCCGACGGGGTCATCGTCCAGTTCGGGGGGCAGACGCCCCTCAATTTGGCCAAAGGGCTGGAGGCGGCGGGGGCCAAAATCCTGGGAACATCGCCGGATGCCATCGACCGCGCCGAAAACAGGGAACGCTTTCAGGAGATCGTGCGGCGGCTTGACCTGTGCCAGCCCGATAACGACACGGCTACGAATATCGCCGGAGCGATTCGCGCCGCGGAAAGGATCGGCTACCCCGTTCTCGTCCGGCCTTCCTACGTGCTGGGGGGGCGCTCCATGGAAATCGTCTACGATGCCGATACCCTGAGCCAATTCATGGCCAAGGCCATCATCGCCTCTCCGGATCATCCCATCCTCATCGACAAGTTCCTGGAGGACGCCATCGAGGTGGATGTGGATGCCATCAGCGACGGTGCGGAAACTGTGGTTGCCGGGATCATGGAACATATCGAAGAGGCCGGCATCCATTCGGGAGACAGCGCCTGCGTTCTGCCGGCCATCACCTTTTCCCGGGAGATGCTGGAGACGATTATTGCCCAGACCAAAATGATCGCCCGGGAACTGCATGTGGTGGGTCTCATGAACATCCAGTATGCGATCAAGGACGGCACTCTTTACGTGCTCGAAGTGAATCCCCGGGCCTCCCGCACCATACCCTTCGTGAGCAAGGCCATCGGCGTGCCGCTGGCTAAGCTGGCCACCAAGGTCATGCTGGGGCGGACGCTCAAAGATTTGGGCTTTACGGTGGCGCCGCAACCGGCGCACATTTCCGTCAAGGAAGCGGTATTTCCCTTTAACCGCTTTCCCAATGTGGATATTCTTCTGGGGCCGGAGATGAAATCAACCGGCGAAGTTATGGGCATCGATCGTTCCTTCGGCCTGGCCTTCGCCAAGTCGCAGATGGCGGCGGGTTTTCAGCTTCCCCGGACGGGACGGGTGTTTATCAGCGTCCACGATTCCCATAAAGACAAGATCATCCCTATTGCCCGCTCCTTTCAGGAGCAGGGCTTTCAGATCCTGGCCACCCGCGGGACGGCGGCGCATTTGTGTGAAAATGGAGTGACGGCGGAAACCATCTTCAAGGTGAGCGAGGGACGGCCGCATGCGGTGGATTATATCAAGAACGGCGATGTCCAGTTGGTCATCAACACGAGCGTGGGGCGCAGGTCCAATATCGACGCCTATCATATTCGGCGCGGCGCCTTGGTGTACAATGTGCTCTACACCACCACCATTGCCGGTGCCAGGGCGCTCGCCGAGGCCATCGCCGCCCTGCAAAACGAGGAGTGGCAGGTGATGTCGCTGCAGGAATATCATCAAAACGGGTAAGGTCTACGGGTAATAGGTGAAGAGGAATGGATTGTAGCATGGAAGATGAGAATTCAGGCAAGCCGCGGGAGGAATGCGGGGTTTTTGCCGTTTATGGGCATGAGGAAGCGGCCCGGGTGGCCTTTTTCGGCCTTTTTGCCCTTCAGCACCGGGGACAGGAAAGTGCGGGGATTGCGGCGGCGGACGGCTGTCAGGTCCTGGAACGCAAAGGCATGGGACTGGCTTTGGAAGTATTTAAGGAGGATACGCTGTCCAAACTGCCGGGCCATCTGGCGATCGGCCATGTGCGGTACTCCACCACCGGCTCTTCCGTGATCTCCAACGCCCAGCCCTTCCTGGTGCATCACGGCGATGAATATTATGCCCTGGCCCACAACGGAAACCTGGTCAATGCCCATCTCCTGCGGGCGGGACTGGAAGAAAGCGGGTCAATTTTCCAGTCCACCATGGACAGTGAAGTGATCGTTCATCTCATGGCCGCACATCTTAAAGATGGTCTGGAGCAGGCGGTGGTCAAGGCCCTGACCCCGATCGAGGGCGCCTACAGCCTCGTCATGCTGACGCGCAATAAGGTGATTGCCGCCCGCGACCCCCGGGGTTTCCGCCCCCTGGCACTGGGAAAGTTAAATGGCGGATGGGTGGTGGCCTCGGAGACCTGCGCCTTTGACCTGGTAGGCGCCACTTATGTGCGGGACGTGGAGCCCGGAGAGATCATCATCATTGACAGCAAGGGCCTGCACAGCCTCATGCCTTTTCCGAAGGTCAAACCCGCCCACTGCATCTTTGAACTGATTTACTTTGCCCGGCCCGACAGCCAGGTGTTCGGTCAAAACGTCTATCTCTGCCGCAAGCGACTGGGACATTACCTGGCCAGGGAATATCATCCGGAAGTGGATCTGGTTATGCCCTTTCCCGATTCCGGTGTGTACGCGGCCCTCGGCTATGCCGAGGAAAGCGGCCGGCCTTTTGAGATGGGTATGATCCGCAATCATTACGTGGGGCGAACTTTTATCCAGCCGACCCAGCCCATGCGGGACTTCGGAGTGCGGGTCAAACTGAATCCGGTGCGTCCCCTGCTGGAGGGGAAGCGGGTGATGATCGTGGAAGATTCCATCATCAGGGGCACCACCAGCCGCAACCGGGTCAAGCACTTGCGGGAAATCGGCGTCCGGGAACTGCACATGGTGGTAAGCTGTCCGCCCACGACCTATCCTTGTCCCTATGGGATCGACTTTTCATCGAAAGGTGAACTGATTGCCGCCCAGAATGAAAATGCGGCGGCGATCGCCGAATTTATCGGCCTTGACTCCCTGCACTACCTTTCCCTGGCCGGCATGCTGGAGGCGACGGGGATGCCGGCCAATAATTTTTGTCTGGCCTGTTATGACGGCGAGTATCCCATTGCTCCGCCTGCAAGTATGGGAAAATTCTGCTTTGAAGATGGCGCCTGAGTTAGAGGAATAATGCGCATACAGGAAGTATTTCAGCATTACGGCGAAGATCTGAACAACGTGGAGGTGTGCATGGAGAGGTGGCTCCATTCGGACATCCTCCTTATCCCGCAGGTCATCCGCCATATCATCGGCAGTGGCGGCAAGAGGTTTCGACCGCTCCTGCTCCTGGCGGCCGCCGATCTTTGTGGATGCCGTAATGATAGACGCTACAACATGTCCGTGGTCATCGAGTTTTTGCATACCGCCACCCTGCTCCATGACGATGTCATTGACAACGCCGATATCAGGCGAGGCAAAGTGTCGGCCAACAACATCTGGGGCAATGCCGCCAGTGTCCTGGTGGGTGATTTTCTCTATTCCACGGCCTTCAAGCTCATGACGGCCGATGGCAACCTGGCGATCATGAAGTTGCTCTCTCAAACCACCAATACCATGTCGGAAGGCGAGATCTTTCAATTGGTCAAATGCGGCAATGTTGACCTGACGGAAAAAGATTATCTGGCCATCATCGAGAAGAAGACCTCCATCCTTATCTCTACGGCCTGCGCCGTGGGGGGCCTCTTGGGCAATGCCACGGAGTCCCAGGTCGAGGCCTTGGCGGGATTCGGTCTGCGTCTCGGCTCGGCCTTTCAAATCACCGACGATACGCTGGATTACGTAGCCCGGGAAGAGGAATTCGGGAAGGCCATCGGCAAGGACCTGGCGGAAGGAAAGATTACCCTGCCGCTCATCCATGCCCTGAAACAATGTTCAGCCCAAGAGAAGAAACTGGTCGAAAGATTCGTGCAGAAGAGGGAAGAAGACGCAAAGGCCCTGACGGAAATCATGGCAATGATCCATGCCCACGGCGGCGTGGATTATGCGCTCTCCAAGGCCAGGGCCTTCATCGAGGAAGGCCGGGAATTGTTGCGCATCTTCCCCGAATCGGAGGCCAAAACCGCCCTCAAAACCATTTCCGGCTACGTCATCGAGCGCCGGCTGTAACGCCTTTTAGCGCCCATATAAATCTCTTGACAGTCAGTTGCGTTAGGTACTATGAAAGGTACCGTGTGCGTCAGTTATTTGCCTTGATCAGTGTCCATCCGATAACTCGCGTGAAACGACGATCGTTGAGGGCGATAGGATGCCCGATTTAAAACGGTATCAGACCAAGCCAACCCCACCCGGCCTTCCGGAGGGCATTGTCCTGCGGGAGCGGCTGTTTCGTCAGCTGGACAAGAGTAGTAAGAAGCCGGTGGTTTGGATATCCGCTCTTGGCGGATCGGGAAAAACCACCCTGGTGGCGAGCTATCTTCAGACCCGCCAAGTGCCCTGCCTCTGGTACGAACTGGACGATAAAGATGACGATCCGGCGGCCTTTTTCTATTATCTGGGTTTGGTGCTGCGGGAGCGCTTTCCCGGTTGGCAGGAGCCATTGCCGCTCTTGACTCCCGAATATCTGGCGGGGATGAAAACCTTTGCCCGGCGGTATTTTGAAAAACTCTTTCAGCGCTTGCCCGTTCCTTTTACGATTGTTTTGGACGATTACCACGATGTTTCCCCCGTTGCTTCTCTTCACGAGCTCATCCTCGAGGGGCTGCTGCTCATTCCGGAGGGCGTCACGGTGCTGATTATCAGCCGGCAGGAACCGCCGCCCCTCTTTGCCGTGCCGGAGACGGCCGCCAGATTCGCTTTCCTGGGGTGGGATGAAATGCGCCTTACCTTTCCGGAAACTGCTGCCTTGGCAAGAGTCAAGACCGGAAGTGTTCTAAATAATGACGCTATGTTGCGCCTGCACGCGAAGACCGACGGCTGGATCGCCGGGCTGTTGCTGATCCTGGAGAGTTTAGGGAACGACGCCGGCGATTATCAATTACTGGACAGCTTGTCTTTCGCTGAAGTCCTTGACTATTTCGCCAATGAAATTTTCGGAGGAAACGATCGGGAAACTCAGGAATTCCTTCTGAAAACAGCTTTTGCTCCGGGACTGACGGCCTCCATGGCGGAGCAACTGACCGGGGTCCGGAGAGCCGAGCACATCCTCTCCCGCTTGGCCCGCAATCACTTCTTTACGGAAAAGCGCTCGGAAGCTGATCCCGTCTATCGTTACCACCCGCTCTTCCGGGATTTTCTCCTGGCCCAGGCCAAGAAAACATTTACTCCCGCCGAAGCAAGTAAAGTAACGAGAAGGGCCGCTTTGCTGTTACAGCAAGCGAACCGGATTGAAGAGGCCGCCGAACTCTTCATAAAAGCTGCCGACTGGGAGGGAGTAGCGCAGTTGGTAAGGCAAGCAGCGCCTACCCTGATTTCAGAACAGGGAAGAAGTGAAGTCGTCCGGTTCTGGATAGAGAGCCTGCCCGGCGAAATCCTGGAGGGCGATCCCGATCTCCTCTTTTGGCGCGGCGTATGTCTTATGCCGATCAATGCCACAGCCAGCCGGCATGCTTACCAAAAAGCCTTTGAGCTCTTCACCGGGAAGAATGACCGGCTCGGCATGTTCCGCTCCTGGTCCGGCGCCGCCGATGTTTCAATCTTCGAGGTAGAGTTCGAACCCATGGAGGAATGGGTTGCCAACTTGGAAATCCTGCAGATCGAAGGTGCCGGGTTTCCCACCCCGGAGATTGAGGCGCGATGCGTCACGAGCATCTTCAACGCCTTGTCGTTCGGCCTGCCTCATCACCCGGATATTGCGAAGTGGGAGGAGCGGGCTTATAAGCTTTATCAAAGCACTCCTGAGGCCAATCTCCGCGTCCAGAGTGCTTTATTTCTCGTTGCCTATTATCTCTGGACGGGAAGACAGGCCAAGGCTGTCTCCATCGTCAAACAGGTTCAGGAAATTCCTCTCAGTGAGAGGCTTGCTCCCATTACCCTGATCGGCATCAAGGTATTGAGGACGTTTGTCTCGATATTTACTGCCGAGGTTGAAGTCGGGTTGAAAGCAGCTCAGGAGGCTTTGCAGATCGCGGAGGAAACGGGCGTTCACATCTGGGACAATCATCTGTTGTGCCACGCCGTATCACTGACCCTTAGCAGGGGGGATTTGGCTGCAACCGAGACGCTGCTAAACAGGCTGCTCGGCGGGATTAAAGGGGGAAAACGGTTTGATATCGGATACTGTGAATACATATGCGCCTGGAAGGAGTTCCTTCAGGAAGATATCCCCTCGGCGATGGAACGCCTGAAAGTGGCCTTGGATCTGGTAAGTGCCACGCGTTTCCGGGCCGCGGAGGGGATCGTCATCCATGGAATGGTCGAGGTCCTGCGGACCAAGGGGGATTTGGAGGAGGCCGGTGCCTATCTGGCGAAGTCCTACGCAATTGCCCGCGCGATGAAGAGCAGCTACCTTGAATTCGTGTGCCTGCTCGACGAAGCCCTGTTGGCAATGGACAGGCGGAACGAGGAGCTGGCGCTTTCCCTGCTGTGCCGGGCCTTGCCGCTCGGCAGGGAGCAGGGTTACGCCAATATACACTTTTGGAGTCCCGCTTCCATGAGCCGGATCTGCGAAGCTGCCCTGCAGAACGGGATCGAGGTGGATTACGTGCGGGAACTGGTCCGCAAGCGGAATCTGATCCCGGCGGCGCTTCCCATGCATATCGAGCGCTGGCCCTGGCCGCTGAGAATCAGCGCCCTTGGGGCTTTCGAAATGAAACGGTTCGATGCAGCGGTTGCCCCCTCTGGCAAGGCCCAGAAAAAACCCTTGGAACTGCTGAAGGCGCTCCTCGCTTTCGGCGGAACCAACGTCCCCGAAGATCGCCTGGCTGCTGCCCTGTGGCCCGATGCCGATGGCGACTACGCAAAACAGTCCTTCGACACGACCCTGCACCGCCTGCGGAAATTACTCGGCAACCTTACGGTACTGCTGGTTCATTCAGGATGTCTGTCCCTCGATCCGCGGCATTGCTGGATCGACGTGCACGTCTTCGAGGGCCTCTGTATCGAGATCGAAGAGGGCGACGCAAATGGTTCGCTCATCGATGAAAAGAAGATCCCGCAACTGGAGAAGGCAGCCAGCCTTTACCGGGGGCACTTCCTGCCTGCGGACCGGGACCTGCCCTGGACGATGCGGATGCGGGACCGCCTGCGGAGCAGGTTCCGGCAGATTGTTGGCCGGGCGGGCGACTATTGGGAAGAACGGGGCCAATGGGAGCAGGCCGTTAGATGGTATCAGCGCGGCATAGAAAAGGATGGCCTGGCGGAAGAGTTCTACCAGCGTCTTATGCTCTGTTACCGGCAACAGGGGCAGACGGTGGAAGCGGTGAGAACTTACCGGCGCTTGTGCGCTACGCTGTCCAGGAGGCTGGACCTGACCCCTTCCCCGAAAACGGAAGCAATCTATCAGGCCATCGTCAAGAAATAAGCTTCATCTCTCGGCTCATCAGCAATAACATTCTCCACTTCACACCCTTCCATTTTCCTGCCAAAAGAAATTTCCATTTATTTCCATCTGTAAGTCATCTGTAAGCTTATCTATTGTATAAGCCCAATTACCGGAAAGCTGGATAGGGTATCAATGATTGTTTGGAGGTGACACGGAGCATGTGGAGTTCAAAAAAACAGTGTCCAATATGTCAAAATACACAATGCCGGAGGATTAAACGTAAATGGTGGATGAGATTGATACCGACTAGTAAACATTATTGCTGTTTGGAGTGCAATTTTGAATTCCTAACGATATTTGGATTTCTCTACCCATCATGATGATCATACTGTTGTAATCACTTTATATAAGCGACGATGCTTTTGACTTTTGCTTCCAGATTAGCCAAATAGGCCGGCACCGGCTGCTTCGGCAGCGGCAGGGGATCATATTCGATTTCCCTGATCCGTGCCATAACCCTTCCTATGTCCTCGTTTTCATCTTGCCAAAACTTTTGGACGATGGTCTTGAAATCCAGGGATCTTTCGATAGAGCGGCTAATAAATGTTTTAGCATCCTCGCCCAAATAGACATAGCGGTGTCCCGGGCAAAGAATTTCCACCTCCAATGCCGCAAGGCGGTTTAAAGAGCCAAGGTATACCCCAAAGTCTGTCAAGCAGGATGAGGCGCCAAATCCCAGCTTACCTAAACTACCGGCGGCTTCCGAGGCGATGAGAATTTTCCTTTCCGGGATATAATAGCTGAGGAAATCCCACGTATGACCCGGTGTGGCCAGGGCTCGTACCGTCAATCCCTCTCCCAGTTCAATCACATCGTTATCGCCAAGGACTATGTCCACTGCGAAAGGTTCAAAGGCGGCATCCAGTAGCCTCGCTTTATCAATGGAAGGCAGAGTATTAGCAACGTTTTCACTGAGACTCCGGATGAGGTTCACGGCATTGGGCCTTTTGATTATTTCGCTCGCCTTGCTGGAAGCACCGACACGCATACCGGGAAAGACACTTTTCAGGTAGGAAACGGAACCGCAGTGGTCGAAATGCATATGGGTGAGGAGCAACATTTCAGGGGAAGCGTTTCCTAAAGCGGCCTTGATCTCGTCTTGGTAAATCCTTCCGAGTTTGACTACGCCAGCGTCAAAGATAACTGGTTTCTCTGCTTTTACAAGATAAATAGGGCCGTAACTCGACCCCAAAACATAAAGGCCCTTCCCAACTTCTCCCGTCCGGTTAATAATCAACCTATTTCGCTATCCTCTTTTCCCTTAAAGTATTTTTCCAGCATGGCATTAATGTCGAAGACCAGCACCTCCGTCAAGATTTGCGTCCTTACGTAGGCATTCATAAAGGCATCGCTTTTGCTCAAGAGACGAAGTCTTTTTATACAATTCTTACTTATCACGGTAAGGTCATGCCGCAGCTCATTCAATAGCGTATGGACCTTGTCCATGTCTCCCCTTTTGAGCCAATAGATGTTCATTAAAAGACGAGCCCGGGCCTCGTTTACGTCCATAAACGGCTCAATCCCTTGGAAATATATATAATATCGCTTGGCACCCTCACAATACTCAAAGATTGACATGTTGGTAACATATTGAAGGGCATTTTGCATCGTCGTCTCAGAGACATATTGCAGCCCTTCTTTCTTTACATAGATAGCGGTAACCTTATCGTAAGAGTAGAACCTGTCCATCTCTTCCAAGAAAGGCAGGAGAGGCTTAATGGCGCAACATAAAACATTGTTCCCTTCCAGAGGACAGATATCACAGGCCTTGAATGTATCGTCTTGCCTTATGTACAGGGGCAGTTTGGACGGATTATCCCAATATTCATCGGCAAGATGCTGAATCCGCTCTTTCGACAGATCGATAACCAAACCATCAGCAAAGTGAAGATACATGCCTTCACGCTTAATCATATCGGTGCCGCTCCAATTTAGATTTTATGCCTTGCCGGATGCAACTTCATTAATATCTGATAAGGCCAGCAAATATTTTTCGCTTTGCCTCATTCCTTTTATTTTTCTTTCTCTCGTGGCTGCCGTGCTCCGGTTGTGGCCGCTTTCCCGATAAAGCAATCTCACCGGCTGGTGTGCCCGAAAATATTTGGCCCCTTTGCCATTTTTATGCTGTAAGAAACGTCTTTCAATGTTGGTCGTTACTCCCGTATACAGCGAGTTGTCCGAGCAAAGAATGATATAGACTTGCCAGTTCATTTCCGCCATTGGTTTCATCTATCCCATAATAAAACAAAACCCCGCTTTGAATTAGTACGTAAGGCGGGGTTTCGTAAGACAAGATCGCCGATCCGATATTGATTACTTCTTGGAAGCCTTCACCGCTTTCTTGGCGGCAGTTTTTACTGGAGTTTTTACCGCTGGTTTGGCCGTTTTTTTTGCCGCTGGCTTTGCCGGCGCCTTGGCTGCCGCTTTCGGGGCGGCAATCTTCGCCTTGGCAGTACTGCTGCCCGGCTTGGCCTTCAACGCCGCTTTTTTTCTTGCCCTGTCGGCAGCGAGCTTGCCCTTTGCCATCGGTTGCTTGCAGCAGACTACCGCGATATCGGCACACCCGCAAACTTCATCAACCGTGACGACCAGACCACACTCTGAGCAACTTAATAAATCTCCTATCTTTGACTTTGCCATGCCCTTTCCTCCTTTTTTGTCTTCAGACGCTGCCACCGGATGCGGCGATGAATATAATTATAGGCAATAATTGCTTATTTGCAACATCTTATTTGATAATTAAACGATAATATCTAATTTTTTTCTTTGGCCCGCAAAAGCAATTCTCTCCCATCTTTGCCCGGTCAAGACATTATTTATCAGCTGCAGCGATAACCTCTTTAGCCATCTTCAGGACCTCGGCTGTGCGATTGAGGAAGTCTTCCGAATCCGGGAAGACTTTTTCTCCTGGTTGGGTCAGGAACATCGGGTGAAAGCCCTCCGTGGTAACATCTTTGCGCATACTTGGGTTGCCGAGTCCCGTGGAATAAACCTCCTGCCCTTCTTTACTCAGCAGCCAGTTAACGAAAAGTTTGGCGGCATTGGGATGAGGTGATTTGGTCGGTACGCCGAGCGCGCCTGCGCCTGACGTCACCCGCACTCCTTGCTTCAAATAGACCACATCCAAATGGGCTCCCGCATCCAAAAGGCCAGCCATACTGGCGGGATTTGGCGCGATGCCGATTGGATATTTGCCCTTTGCCACTTCCTCGACATGGATACGATTATCTCTTTGGATGTTAACCTGTTGACGTCCCACCAACTGAGAAAGGTAATCTTTGGCCCTGGGAAGGTCCCAGATGTTGACGACAAGATTGATCATGAAATCCCCACCGGCACCCGTTACCGCGGGATCATTCAGCGTGATTTTTCCCTTGTATTGCGGTTTCAAAAGATCCAGGTAGTCAGTTATTTCCCCCTTTTTTATCATGTCGGTGTTATAAACAATGTTTCTTTGCAGACTGGAAACCATGGCGATGAATGTTCTATCCTTATCCACGAAAGGGATTCTGCCCGTCTGCCAGTTCTTGCCATCGGTGACTTCGGGGAGTACCAGCAGGGGTTCCAGGGCTCCCAAAAATCCTGCCGGTTTGAGCAGCGTCAGCAGGGTATTGCTCCCCACACCGAAAACATCGGCCAGATTGAGGCCCGCTCGCTGTTCCGATTGAACTTTGGCTAATAGCTCCCCGCCGCGGCCAAAGGGCGAAAATTCGACATTTATGCCGTATTTTGCTTTAAAGGCCTGGGTAAGATCGGTTCTTACTTGGGATGACCAGGCAGTATTATATACTAGCACCGTTCCTTCTTTCTTGGCCGCGGCAATAAGGGTATCCCAATTCTGTTTGGCATCAGGTGCCGCTTTGGCTGGCTGTGATTTAGCGGAACCAGCAGCCTTGACGGCTGTAACCGCCGGACCTATGAGAGATAATACGGAAACAATTGTGAGAATGTATCTCCAGGCACTTTTCTTCATATGGATCCCTCCCTTTCATCGAAACAGTAACCGTTACCAAAGCATGCTCTTGACCGCCCGCCTTACCAGTGCCTCAACTGGATGCATTTTCAAACCGCTCGCTGGATCGGTTGGCTTCTCAAAACACACAATTCGAGGCTAATACTCATATCGTCCAGTGATTTTGATGAGCAGCTGTTTTTTGTTGGCAAAGGATATGAGGATATTAGGACCGGTGTCAAGAAATAAATGATCACTTCGTCCCCCGGCAATTTCGGCAAGCCGGCGTTTTGGCGAGTGGAATTTAGGTTAAGGCGGATCAGGTTCGCCACTCCCCGGATGCCGGCATGGATTTAATGGCATCATTGCCAAAGAGCGGGCACTGATGATTCGGCCGGTTAAATGCGCTGGTATTTTTCTTTTTAATTTTGTAGCATTATGGTGTGTTGTACAAGGTGTGTAGTACATAGTTCCGTGTTTCATTTCTCGCTGGGAAGGAGGCAAGGATGGAGGAAAACATTGAATTCAGGCTTAATGGTAAACCCATCTCGCTTAAGGTGGATGGTGAGCGGAGGCTTCTCTGGGTTTTGCGCACCGACCTGGGTTTGACGGGGGCCAAGTATGGGTGCGGGGAGGGGCATTGCGGCGCCTGCACCGTACTGGTCAATGAGGAAGCCGTTCGTTCCTGTCAGGTGGCGGTAAAAGACATGCAGGGACGGGAAGTCGTCACTATCGAAGGTCTGGCGAAGCAAGGGCGGCTGCAGGCCTTGCAGGAGGCTTTTGTGGAGCATGACGCCCTGCAGTGCGGCTACTGCACACCGGGCATGATTCTCACCGCCCATGCCTTGCTCAGGGCAAATCCCCAACCCTCCACATCCGACATTGTGAAAGGCATGGATGCTAATCTATGCCGTTGCGGCGCTCACAACCGCATCGTCGCCGCGATTAAATCAGCAGCCGGAAAGAGCAAAGGAGGGCTATAAGATGTTTGATGATCATTATTTAGACCTCGATTTCCTTGATGAGTCTGCGATGATGCCGGTAAACCGCCGGCAATTCCTCGCGGCGGCAGGCAGTGGAATTTTTCTTTTTTTCACCCTGGCGGATTGGCCCGTTATTGCAGGGGAGGGGCGGCCCGGAAGCGCTCCTCAGGGGCTGCCGGCCGATTTTAATGCCTATCTGAAGATAGGCGAGGATGGCCGCGTGACCTGCTTCACGGGCAAGGTGGAAATGGGCCAGGGGGCAATCACCGCACTGGCGCAAATGCTGGCCGATGAACTGGATGTGGATCCGGAAACAGTGGATATGCTGATGGGTGATACCGATCTCTGCCCTTACGATATGGGGACCTTTGGCTCGCGGAGCATACGCTTTTTTGGCCCGCCGCTTCGGGAAGCGGGCGCCAAAGGGCGAAGAGTGCTGATGGAATTGGCTGCGGAGCGTCTGCCGGCTGCAGTGGAGAGCCTGGACACGGAAAAGGGGGTCGTCTTTGATAAAACAAACCGGCAGCGCCGGATCTCTTACGCCCAGCTGGCCCAGGGGAAAAAAATTGTGCGGCAGCTCACGGGCGTGGTCGCCCTGAAAAAGCCTCCGGCGTTCAAGAGCATGGGTAAGCCGGCTTTGCGCCGGGATGCCAGGGAGAAGGTCACCGGCCAGGCGAAATATGCCATGGACATTCGAGTGCCCGGCATGGTCCATGCGAAAATTTTGCGGCCGCCGGCTCACGGGGCTAAACTGAGGGAGGTCGATCTGTCTGCAGCCCAAGAGGTGCCGGGCGTTCAGGTCATCAGGGACGGCGATTTCATCGCCGTTCTGCACCAATACCCCGATGTGGCCGAAAAAGCCTTAGCGAGAGTCAAAGCGCGGTTTGACCGGCAGGTATCGGGCCTGGATGACAAGAATATTTTTGATCATTTGCTAAAGTTCGCTCCGGAAGGCAATGTGGTGGGCAGGGACGGCGACCTGCAGAAAGGCATTGGCGCCGCGGCTATTATTCTGGAGGAAACTTACTTTGACGGCTATGTTGCCCATGCGGCAATTGAACCGCATACTGCCCTGGCCCATGTGGAAGGAAACAAGGTGACGGTGTGGGCTTCCACACAGGCTCCGTTCCTGGCGAAAGGAGAGGTTGCCAATGCCCTGGGAATTCCGGCGGACAGGGTGCGGGTCATTGCGCCTTTCGTGGGCGGCGGATTTGGCGGTAAAACCAGAAATCCGCAGGCTGTGGAAGCAGCGCGCCTGGCGAAGCTCAGCGGGAAGCCCGTGCAAGTGGCCTGGAGCAGAAAGGAAGAATTCTTTTACGATTCTTTCCGCCCGGCGGCGGTGGTCGAGATCAACGCGGGCATTACGCCTCAGGGGCGGATCAGTTTTTGGGATTATCACGTTTATTTTGCCGGTCAAAGGGGCGCCGTGCAATTTTATGACATTCCTCATCACAGTGTTATGTCCCATGACGTTATCGGCAGGGGTACTGGTGGTCCCCATCCCTTCGGTACGGGTAGTTGGCGGGCGCCGGGAAACAACACCAACACCTTTGCCCGGGAATCACACCTTGACGGTCTGGCCGTAAAGGCCGGAATTGATCCGCTCGCCTTTCGCTTGCAGAACCTGGCCGATCCGAAAATGCAGCGTGTCTTGAAGGCGGCCGCCGAAAGATTTGGCTGGCGCCCGGCGAAACTGCCTAGCGGCCGGGGATACGGCGTGGCCTGCGGCCAGGATGCCGGGACCTGCGTGGCAACCATGGCGGAGGTTGAGGTGGATCAAGGTACGGGCCACGTCCGGGTAAAAAGGTTAGTCTGCGCGCAGGATATGGGGCTGGCCATCAATCCGGAAGGCGCCGCGCTGCAGATGGAGGGCTGCCTGACCATGGGGCTGGGTTATGCCTTGAGGGAGCACATTCGCTTCAAGGATGGCGAGATTCTCGATCTCGACTTCGATACCTACGAACTCCCCCGGTTTTCCTGGCTGCCGAAAATAGAGACGGTGATCATTGATAATAAGGAGGGAGATCCACAGGGTGGGGGTGAACCGGCCATCATCACGATGGGCGCCGTGATCGCCAATGCCGTTTACGATGCTATCGGGGTAAGGTTGCGGCAGTTGCCTCTCAGTCCGGAAAGCATAAAGGCGGCGTTGAACAAAAGATTGTAACGACAAAGTCAGGGCGATGTCAGTCCGCTTGTGAGCTTAAGTATCTGGATGGCATCGTCCAGGCCCAACTGGTGGTCGCCGTTGACATCACCCGGCAAGAGCGGGGAGACTAAATTGTACGGAGGGGTCCGTTTGCCGCTGATGAGCTGGAGGACATAGACCGCATCGTCCAGGCCCAGGCGGTTGTCGCCGTCGGCATCGCCCGGCAACGACAGGCTGGGGAATATTGTCGTGGTGGAGGTAGTGGACGCCACCGTCGTGGTGCTCGAACTGGTCGAGGACGAAGTTGTTGAGGTGGAGGAGGTCGTGGTTGAGCTCGTGGAAGAGAATGAGGGCGGGATACTAGTAGTTAGTGCTATAGTAGTAGTTGGACGGATGGTTGTTGTCCAGATCGTGGAATAGGAGGGGAAAGCTTCCGGGGAAGCGGGCTTTGCCGTGAAGATTAACGGGCCTGCCAGCGCCGCCATCAACATCACAAAGACCGTTCGTACGAGCCACGGCATAATTTCCGCCTCCCTTCCCAGCAATCACCGCGAAAATTCAACCATTCGAGTTAAAGGACAATCTGCGCGCAGACTAATAATAAGTTTTCGCTCGCTTTGCAAATCCTATTTCCCTGCCGTCATGGAATTAGCATTGGGGGAGGAAAGCCCCTCCTTGCCGGAGGGGCTTTGGGGAAAAAAATGAAGCTCAGTTCTTAAAGGAGGCGAACATTATCTGCCGCCGGACCTTTGGACCCTTTTACGACGTCAAATTGGACCCGCGCTCCCTCGGGCAGAGATTTGAAACCATCGGCCTGGATCACGGAATAATGGACAAACACATCTTTACCGTCGTCCTGCTGGATAAATCCAAAGCCCTTTGAATTATTAAACCACTTAACAGTCCCTTCAGGCATCTTTGTTCCTCCTCAATTACTTTTGGTAACTTTTGGCGTCATATTTATCGCCTGCGAACAAAAAAAGATATTGGACTTTGGTCCTATAAGGAGAGTGCGGTGGCCCGGGGAAGAATACTATTTTCTCTTTGGGGAGGTAATGGATGCCAGGAAATAGGGTAGAGGAAGTTAGCTGGGGAGGTGCGGGGCGCTGGCGGAAATAGGGTGCAGACGTTTTTTATCTCACCTCGATTTGAACATTGCCCACACTGCCCGTTCGGTGATCGATGGCGCTGATGGTGACTTTCTGGCCGGGCTTCACGGAACTCAGGACGTTAACGAAGCGTTCCGGACTTTCGATCGGTTGATTTTCAATCCTGAGGATAATATCATCCACTTCAAAACCGGCCCCCCCAAAGGGGCCTTTCTGATCGATCCAGGAAACGATAACTCCCTGAGTGTTATCAAGATTGTACCTCTGCACCTCCTTTGCCGCCAAAGGGCGTACTTCAATGCCCTGCCGGTCTTTTACGTTATTAGCCAGGATTCTTGTGGAAGACTCCAGGTCTTCCACCTGCAAAACCAGGTCCCGCCTTTTGCCTTCCCGGAGGATGGTAAGTTTCACATCCTGTCCCACCGCCGTGGCGGCGACCTCATTGCGCATCATGCTGGAATTGGCCACCTCTTTGTCCTGATAAGCAATTACTACATCATTCTTCTGTAGCCCCCCTTTTTCTGCCGGACCGCCCTTGACCACCTCGGCAATCAGGCTGCCCCTGGTCGTTTCTGCCTTGAGAGATTCTGCGAGCGCCGGCGTTATATCCTGGATGCTCACCCCGAGCCATCCCCGCCGCACTTTGCCATGGGCAATCAAAGACTTGGCCACTCTAAGGGCCATGTTGCTGGGTATGGTAAAACCAATGCCCTCAGAACCTCCCGATTCCGACACAATGACCGCATTGACCCCGATTACTTCCCCTTGAAGATTCAGGAGAGGGCCGCCGCTGTTTCCCGGATTAATGGCCGCATCCGTCTGCAGGAAGTCCTGGTAAGTATCCGGGTCGGTGATGCCCTGGCGATGTTTGGCGCTGATAATGCCCTGGGTTACCGTCTGG
>Ga0209514_10002807_pt1 | contig 26197 bp, 14 predicted proteins | sample Subgrocontami58m_FD_187452 | JGI IMG/M metagenome (GOLD analysis project Ga0209514, IMG submission 187452) | Subsurface groundwater microbial communities from S. Glens Falls, New York, USA - GMW37 contaminated, 5.8 m (SPAdes) (version 3) | ecosystem: Environmental > Aquatic > Deep subsurface >...
ATTCTCGTTCATCATTCTTCACGGGCGTATCCTGCTTTCTCCCCTCTTGCCAAGGGGGCTTTAAGTTAGACAACACTTATAGGATACGCCTTCTTTTTTCTCTGTCCACAACTTTGGGTTATATCTCGTTTCCTTCAAGTCTTGATGCTAATGGAGTGTCTATCATTTAAGCAACCTTTAATGAATGGAATCTCGATGTGTGGACTTTATTTGCCACCTTAACTTAAAGGATTTTTATTGTGTAATATATAGTCGCAATGTTTCATAACAATTGAGAATTGTCAATGTCACGATTCAGTCAATAATGAATACGCTTCGAAAGAAAGTATGCCTATTAATATCCATGAATAAGAGCTGATACGATTCTGTCGCAGCCGTCTTTTGGTAATTAACGACCAAAGTAACTCCGCCAAACCTGAGTGAAGAGGTGAAAAAATCAAAAAACTATACCATCATTGACTTATCACGGGGAATATTATAGGAATTCGCTCTTGTTGCGATGGAGGCAGGGGGTGGACAGACTTTCAGAACGGCGAACATAAAGACTATATTCGACCGCCAGAATAGACATGCGCTGACTGGTGGTTTTGTTTTTTATCTGCTGGAGTCGTACCTTTTACTGAAAGGTTGGTATGAATGAACGTATTCCAGACCCACGCCAATATCATTGATGATTACTCTTCATACATCCGCAGCTTTATTTCCATTGCTGATCCGGAGATCCGCAATGTTGTCAACCTGGAGTTAAGTCGCGGCAAGCTCTGGCCTGAACCGCTTCTGCAGTTCAACCCTTCCTTCGAGATGTCCGACAGCCTTGATGAGCTGGTGAAAGCCGGCACCCTTCATCCGGATATTCGCGACATCTTCAAAGGCTACAAGCTCTACCATCACCAGGTTGAGGCGATCCGTCTCGGGACTTCCGGGCAGGATTTCATTGTCACCTCAGGGACCGGTTCCGGCAAGTCGCTCACCTATATCGGCTCAATTTTCCACCATCTGCTTTCCAATCCAGGTGCAAAGGGGGTAACCGCGGTTGTGGTCTATCCCATGAATGCCCTCATCAACTCGCAGTATGAGGAATTCACCCGCTACAAGAAGAACTACGAAGATTCTAACGGCAAGGAGTTCCCGATCACGTTCGGCCAATACACCGGCCAGGAAGGCGAGGATGCCCGCGCAAAGATGCGGGAGAATCCGCCGCAGATCCTCCTCACCAACTATATGATGCTGGAGCTGCTGTTCACCAGAACCCGGGAACGCTCCATCCGGAATGGTATCTACGAGAATCTTCGCTTCCTGGTTTTCGACGAACTCCATACCTATCGTGGTCGCCAGGGAGCAGACGTTGCCATCCTGATCCGTCGAATCCGCGCCAACTGTTCCCAACAGACGATCAGCATCGGTACCTCGGCTACCATGGTTTCTGATGCGGCCGGCAATCTTGTGGACCAGCGGGCGGAAGTCGCCGGCATTGCCTCCAAGCTGTTCGGACGCACCTTTTCTCCAGAGCAGGTGATAAATGAAAAGCTGACCCGTTCTCTCTCCTCCGATGGATCAATACCACCGAAAAATAAACTGACCGATGCGATTGCCGCCGGCATCAATCAGGATGACGGGATGGAAAAGCTCAAAGCTCATCAGATCGCCATCTGGCTGGAAAACAAGGTTGCCCTTAATGTCCGCGAAGGCATACTTGTCCGTGGCAAACCGAAACAGCTGCCAGAGATTGCCGAGGAATTGGCTGCCGACTCAGGGATGCCCCCTGAATCCTGCCGGCCTTTTATCCAGGAACTCCTTCAGTGGATCAGTATCGCCAATGTACGGCTGCAACAGTCCGGGGAGCGGTACACACTGCTTCCATTCAAACTACATCAGTTCATTTCCCAGACTGGCTCGGTCTACACGACCCTCGACCAGGATGATAATCGTTTCATCACTCTTGAGCCCGGCATGTACAAAGAGGATGAAGCTGACAAAAAGCCGATCTTCCCCAACGTCTTCAGCCGGGCGAGCGGTTACCCATTCATGTGCGTTGCACGGATGGGCGATCGACTGGAACCTCGGGAGTTTCGGGAAACCACTGATGATGAAGAGACCAATGATGGTTACCTGTTTGTTGGCGATGATCTCTGGGATCTCGCCGAAGATGCGGAGATGCTGCCGGAATCATGGTTCCGTTTTACAAAATCCGGCATGGTGCCGGACAGTAAGAAAAAATCCTTCTTCCCGGTAAAGCTTTGGTTCGATGAGTACGGCAACTGTTCCGAGACGCAGGAGAAAACGTGGTGGGGCTGGTTCATGAAGGCGCCTCTTCTATTCGATCCGACCGCCGGAGTATTCTTCGACACCAAGACCAATGAAGGAACCAAGCTGACCAAACTGGGCAGTGAAGGGCGCAGTACCTCCACCACCATCACCGCTTTTTCCATCCTCAATAGGCTGAACGATGCCGGCTACCCCATCAAGGATCAAAAGCTCCTAAGTTTTACCGACAACAGGCAGGATGCCGCCCTGCAGGCAGGCCATTTCAACGATTTCGTCCAGGTGGTCAGACTCCGTGCCGGGATTCATAAAGCGCTGGAGCAGGCGACAGGCGGCACGCTTACCTTTGCCACTATCGGCGAGGCAGTCTTCAAGGCGCTTCGGCTTCCGTTCCTCGAATTTGCCAATATGAACCAGGAACCACCTCTGGCGCCGATCCGCCGCAAATATGAGCAGGCCCTGCAGGATTTCCTCTTCTACCGCTCCGTTGCCGATCTGCGGCGCAGTTGGCGGGTTGTTCTGCCTAACCTGGAGCAGTGCTCTCTGCTGGCCATCGAATATCAAGACATGGACGAAATAGCTGCTTCCGATGAATTCTGGGCGGCCTCGCCTTTATTCGGAGTTCTGAATCAGGCCGACCGCAAGGAATTGCTATGCACTATCCTCGATTTCTTTCGCCTCGAGTACGCCATCCACAGCGAGAACTTTCTCACCCAGTCCCGGCTCAAGGAATATGAGAGACTCTTTGGTGAATTGCTTAAACAGCCCTGGTCACTGGATCGCAATGAGAAGCTCCGGGAGCCCTATTACATACGCTATGAGCGACTTAACAAGACCGCCCGGCTTTATAACAAGAGCATGGGACCGGCCAGTTCTCTGGGGAAATACATCAAGCAATACGTGAAGAGTCACGACATTGATATAGATCTCAAGAAAGACGGCTACCGCGAGTTAATCCTCCAGACTATGGGCATGCTGGAGCAGGCCGATTACCTGAAGTCCTTCCCGGCGCGCAGTGAGCAGAATGAGGAGGTAAGGATTTACCGGCTCAGGTTGGAGAGTATCCTCTGGAAGATTGGCGATGGCGTCACGGTAAAGGCCGATGTCATAAAGCGCCGCTCCTACAAGGACCAGACCCCGAAGCCCAACGAGTTCTTCCAGACCCTCTACCGGCGCGATTTTTCCACCATGAAGCGGTTCCGCGGTGAGGACCACACCGGCCAGCTGAATACCGAGACCCGCCTGGATCGCGAGGACCGCTTCCGGGCCGAGTGGTATCTGGACGAAGCCCGGACGAGACTTGATGATACAAAGATCCGTTCCCAGTCGGTAAGCGCACTTTTTTGTTCACCTACCATGGAACTGGGGGTCGATATCGGCACCCTAAGTGTGGTCCACCTGCGCAATGCTCCCCCCAACCCGTCCAACTATGCTCAGCGTTCCGGGCGTGCCGGCCGGAGTGGCCAGGGGGCGCTGATCTTCACTTACTGCTCCAGCTATGCTCCTCACGATCGCCACTACTTCAAGGAACAGCGGGAATTGGTGGCAGGTACTGTTATGGCGTCTAGTCTCGACCTTTGTAACCGGGAACTGCTGCTGTCCCATCTTAACGCTCTCGTCGCCTCCGAAATCGGTCTGCCCGGGATTGACGATACCGGCGGAGCCAAACCCTCCATCATGCGCATGGTCACCGATGACAACGATGCCATGCCACTGGCAGCCAGTGTCAAGGCCGGACTGGCCATCTCGCCATCCCAGTTCGACCGTCTGAAGGCAACCTTCAAGCGGGTCATCCACGATTTTGATTCTGCGCTGGCAAAAAACGCTTCTACCTGGTACTCAGAGCAGTGGATTGAGCAGAACCTGTCGAAGATCGTCGACAACCTCGATGATTCACTGAACCGCTGGCGGCGTCTCTATCGCTCGGCACGGACAATTCTGACCAGGGCAACACAAAAAATTGAGAGCGGTACCTTGAATCTTGGCAGTGACGAGTATCGCAAGTACAAGCGCCACCAGGATCAGGCAACCCGGCAACTTGATCTCCTCCGCAATGACCTTAAAGGCAGATCGTCCGAACTTTCGGAATTCTACCCCTACCGCTACCTGGCCTCTGAAGGGTTCTTGCCGGGATATAACTTTACCCGGCTCCCGCTGCGGGTCTTTCTGCCAACGGGGGATTCTCAGGGTGAGTTCGTTTCCCGTCCGCGCTCCATTGCCCTGCGAGAGTTCGGACCAATGAACATCATCTACCATAACGGTCGTAAATATCAGATTCGCCAGTTGATCATCCAGGATGCCGAATCAGCCCTTACCGAAGCAAGGATCAGTACAAAAGCAGGATACTTTCTGCCCGCTGAACAGAAAGACTTGGAATTTTGCCCCTTCTCTGGCCTTTCCCTTGGTGATAACGCCAATAAGCAACATCTCCACGATCTGCTGGAGATGGCCGAATCCCGTGCCGAGGAGATCGACCGTATCTCCTGCGAAGAGGAGGAACGGGTATCCAAAGGATTCGATATCCACACTTATTTTTCCATCGATGGCGGGCAGATTGAACGGATACGGAAAGCAGTTGTTCGATCCAGTGAGAACCATCTGCTTAACATTCGCTACATCCCGGCGGCCCGACTTGTCCACATCAACTTCAAGTGGCGGGCGCAGGAGGCGGAAGGCTTCCCCATCGGCATGGTTTCCGGCGATTGGCGCAGTTCACCTCCTGAACCGGGCAGCCCGATCACCGAGCCGTTCCGCCGGGTAAAGCTGATGACCTCAAATCTGGCCGATGCCCTTTACATCGAGCCTATCCAACCGCTGGGACTGAAGCCCGAAGGGGTGATCACCCTCCAGCACGCCCTGAAGCGGGCCATTGAGACCGTTTTTCAGATGGAGCCGAGCGAAATCGGTGTGGTCACGGTGGGAGATCCCGAATCGCCTAATATCCTGCTTTACGAGGCAGCCGAAGGGAGCCTTGGCATCCTTTCCCAGTTTGTCGAGAACATCCACGCCTTCCGCAAGGTGGTGGAGAAGGCCATTGCCATCTGCCGTTATGATGATCCGGAGTACAAAGGACCGGCATCCTACGACGATCTGCTCAGTTATTACAACCAACGGGACCACAAGATCATCGACCGGCACCTGATCAAGGATGCTCTGGAGAAGCTGCGGCTCTGCACTATCGAGATCCAGGCCAATCAGAGCTTCGGCAGTTACGATGACCACTACCAGACCCTCTTACGGGGGATCGATCCCAACTCGTCAACAGAGCGACGGTTTATCGATTATCTCTACGAGAACGGTCTCCGCCTGCCCGATGCTGCCCAGAAGCGGGTAGACGGCCTCTATGTCCAGCCTGATTTCTACTACGAACCGCGCTTCTGGGTTTTCTGTGACGGCACCCCCCACGATGATCCGGCGGTCCGGGAAGACGATACAGAAAAACGCCAGGCAATCATGGCCAGGGGCGACGAAGTGTGGGTTTACCACTACCGGGATAAACTGGCCGAGATCGTGGCCGCACGTCCCGATGTTTTCCGGAAGGTGCGATGAATACTGCCTATCAACCTGGTAAACTGGTTTCCCTGCGGGGACGTGACTGGATTGTCCTTCCCTCGAACGATCCCGACCTCCTGGTTATTAAACCCCTTGGCGGTTCCGATGACGAAATTGCCGGCATCTATCTGCCTCTAAATATCCCCGCAGACAAACCGATGGAGACTGTTTTCCAGCGACCGACCAAGGATGATCTGGGAGATATCAGCACCGCCAGATTGCTCTACGATTCGGCCCGGCTTGCCTTCCGCAACGGCGCCGGTCCATTTCGTTCCCTGGCCAAGCTCTCCTTTCGACCGCGCTCTTATCAGATGGTGCCACTCATCATGGCCCTGCGTCAGGAATCGGTCCGCCTGCTGGTGGCCGATGACGTTGGTGTCGGCAAGACCATCGAAGCCCTGCTGGTTGCGAAGGAACTGCTGGAGCGCCGCAAGATAGAACGCTTCGCCGTCATCTGCCTACCGCATCTCTGCGAGCAGTGGCAAAACGAGATCCGGGACAAGCTTGACCTGGAAGCGGTTATCATCCGCTCCAACACCCAGGCCCGACTCGACCGCCAGATCCAGGGGGACACCAGCGTCTATGACTACTACCCCTATCAGGTCATCAGCATCGACTTCATCAAGTCCGATAACCGCCACGACGTCTTTATCGAACAGTGTCCGGAGTTGGTGATCATCGATGAGGTCCATACCTGCGCCCGGCCGGCCGGGGCTTCCGCCAGCCAGCAGCAGCGCTATCACCTGATCAGTCGCTTGGCCAGGAAAGCCAACCAGCAGATGATCCTGCTTACCGCCACCCCCCACAGCGGCAAATCGGAGGAGTTTCACTCTCTCCTTGGCCTTCTGAAGCCGGAATTCGAAACTCTTGACCTGCCTTCCTCCAACCAGCAGCAACGCCGTGATCTGGCCCGTTTCTTTGTCCAGCGTAAGCGTGGCGACGTGGAAAAGTGGATGGGCGAAGATACACCCTTCCCGACTCGTGATGCTTTCGAAGCTGACTATTCCCTGTCGCTGGGTTATCGGTTTTTCTTTGACGAGATGCTCGATTTCGCCAAGCAGTTGATATCTGCTGATCCGGCAAAGGTAGGTCGGCGCAAGGTGCAGTATTGGACTGCCCTAGCCCTGCTGCGAGGGGTCATGTCCAGCCCGGCCGCCGGGGTTGAGATGCTGAACACCCGCCTTTCCGGCTTGGCCAAGGTCGCCGCTGACGAAACTTCCTGGAGCGGTGAGCCGCTTGAGGAAAACCCGGTACGGGACACCGAGTTCGGTTTCGAGGGAGACAACACCCCCACTCAGGTGATTGAGCAAAATGACTGGAGCGTCACACAGCGCCAAAAGCTGCGTGCCTTCTCCCAGCAGCTCGCCGCGTTGTCGGGGATACAGGACGACAAGAAACTTGCCACTGCCGAAGCCCTCCTCCAGCAATGGCTGGCATCCGGTTTTAATCCGGTCATCTTTTGCCGCTACATCACCACCGCCAAATATGTCGGTGAAATGCTCGCCCCGGCGTTGAAGAAGAAATTCCCCAAGCTCGATATCCGGGTCATCACGAGTGAACTACCGGATGAACTGCGCAAGCAGAAGATCGAGGAGATGGGCAAATCAAAACTCCGGGTGCTGGTGGCCACTGACTGTTTGAGCGAAGGGATCAACTTGCAGGATCAGTTCACGGCCGTCCTTCACTACGACCTCCCCTGGAATCCGAACCGGCTGGAGCAACGCGAAGGCCGTGTTGACCGTTTCGGGCAGCTTGCCCCCGAGGTTAAAGCATGCCTGCTTTATGGCGCCGATAATCCCATTGACGGCATCGTGCTGGATGTTCTGCTGCGCAAGGTCCGTGAGATCAAGCGTTCCACCGGCATCAATGTACCCTTTCCGGAAGATTCCCAGAGCATCATCGACACCATTACCCAGGCGCTCCTCATCAATCCTGACCGGAAGATTACGAAGCATCGCGACCGTCACCAGCTCGCCTTCGACTTCGGCCAGTTCAATGAGGCGGAAGAAGCCAAGATCAACGTAACCCGCAAGGTGGATGAAGCGGCCGAGCGGGAGAAGGCATCCCGCAGCATTTTTGCCCAGCATGCCATCAAGGCGCAGGAAATCGAGGCCGATCTGAAAGAGGTGGATGAGGCGATCGGCGATCCCCATGCCGTGGAGGAATTTGTTACTACTGCCCTGAACAATCTCTTTGGCGTCCAGGTGATACCGGATGCCAAGGGATACCGCATTGTCACCGCCAACCTGCCGGATCAGTTGCGCGGCATCCTGCCTGCCGGAGAGATGGTTGCGGTCTGCTTCACTTCGCCAACACCCGAAAGGTATCACTACATCGGCCGGAATCATCGCTTTGTTGAGCAATTGTGTCAGCTGGTCATGGCCAATACGGTGAATCGTGTGGACAAGCGTGCCGCCCGTACCGCCGTCATCCGCACCCGACAGGTTGCTGTCAAGACCACTATCCTCCTTTTTCGCTGCCGGAACGTCATCGAGGATCGCAAGGGTAACCAGCAGGTGGTCGCTGAAGAAATGATCCTTTGGGGTTGGCGGGGCACGCCGCAGCAGAAGGAATACCTTGACCATGCACAAGCCAGGGAACTATTGTCATTGGCCCGGGCAAGCTCCGATCTGTCGGCACCGGCCAGGCTGAACTTTCTTGACAACGAACTGAAGCTGCTCCAGAGTTTTACAAAAGAGTTTGATGGCGTAGCCGAACAGCAGTCGCAGAAGCTGGTGGAAGCCCATGAGCGATTCAGTGCGCTGATGGACGGAAAGCGTTTTCAGGTGGTGTACCCGGTGTTGCCGATGGACCTGCTCGGAGTATATGTACTGTTGCCTGAATGAAGGTGCCTGAACAAGGATGAATGATGAATAATGCACTGCCGATCAATATAAAGGATCTCCTCAAAGGAAAACCCGTGGAATGGGAACGCCTTGAGTTCAAGGAAGGCTGGAATCCTCTTGATACCCTCCACACCATCTGCGCCTTTGCCAATGATTTTCACAACCTGGGTGGCGGCTACATTTTCATCGGCATCAAGGAGGAAAACGGTCGCCCCTTGTTGCCGCCGGTTGGCCTTAAGCCCAGTCAGATTGATGCCATCCAGAAAGAAATCCTCAATCTCGGTTTTAACACGATCCAGCCTTACTATCACCCCATAGTCGTTCCTGTCGAAATTGACGGGCGACAAATATTGGTGCTCTGGGTACTGGGTGGGCAGACCCGCCCCTATAAGGCAAAACTCACTCTTGGCAAGGAGAGCAAAGACTACGGTTACTTCATTCGCAAGGGTTCCAGCACGGTCCGGGCCAGGGGTGCCGACGAAACCGAACTAATTTCGCTGGCAGCTACTGTTCCATTTGATGACCGGTTCAATCAGCAGGCAAAAGTTGAGGATCTCTCCCGTGGACTGATGCAGGAATATCTGACCCAGGTCGGTAGTGATCTGCTCAAACAGGCATCGGGTCTGTCACTGGAGGAGCTTGGGCGGCAGATGGGTGTCATCGGTGGCCCGGACGAAGCGCCTTTTCCGCTTAATGTCGGCTTGATGATGTTCAACCCGGAACCCTGGCGTTTCTTTCCGGTCATGCAGATTGACGTGGTCTGGTTTCCCAAGGAAGGGCCGGGGGGCGACACGTTCTCTGAAAAGATTTTCAAGGGGCCGCTGCCACGCATGACCCGCGATGCCCTGGACTACATCAAGCGCAACTTCATCAGCGAAACGGTCATCAAACACCGGGATCGTGCAGAGGCTACCAGGGTTCAAAATATCCCCTACCGGGCCATTGAAGAAGCAGTGGTTAATGCGGTTTACCACCGGGGCTACGATACCCGCGAGCCGGTGGAAATCCGCATCATGCACGACGAACTGGTAGTGCTAAGCTATCCAGGCCCGGATCGCTCCGTCCGCCTGGAACAGCTCCGTATCGGCAAGGCCATGCCCCGCCGCTACCGCAACCGACGCATCGGCGAGTTTCTGAAAGAGCTGGAGTTCACCGAGGGGCGCTCCACCGGTATCCCTAAGATAATGGAAGCCATGGGAAAAAATGGTTCGCCACCCGCCGAATTTGAGTTCGATGAAGACCACAGTTATTTCACGGTTCGGCTGCCGGTTCATCCTGCAGCATTGGAAGTTGCGGAAACATCAATGGGAGATGAGTTAGGGTCAGAGTCGAGGTCAGAGTCGAGGTCAGAGTCAGAATATGAATGGCGGATCAGGCCAGAGTGGAGGCCAGAGTGGGGGCCAGAGTCAGTTTGCAACCGCATCATGGCGGCAATTAGCAGTACACCACGGAGTCGTTCGGAGCTTGCGGAGAGCTTGGGGCACAAGTCGATTACCGGAGCCCTCAGGCAGGCGCTTGTTGATCTGATGGCAGCGGGACTGGTGGAATATACCATCCCCGGCAAACCGAACAGTCGTATGCAAAAATACCGCATGCCCCCCGGGGGGCAGTCATGAACTACCCCTCCATCCGCATCGAAGGTTCGATCCTCTCACCGGACATCCTCGAAAAACTCGACGACGTAAGCGGTCAGCGACCGGCTGATTTCGGTCTGGAGACGTCAACCAAGGTAAAGGATGAGATCGCCCGGGCCTGGGCCGATGCCCAGGACTATTGGCGCATCTTCAACCGCAAACTGGAAACCCTCAAGGGGGACTCCCCGGCCACCACCGAGACTCGCAACCTCTGGATCGTGCCGCTTTTGGGGCTGCTGGGTTACCAGCTTGAATTTGAGGCCAAGAGCATCGAGCTGAACGGCAAGCTCTACCCCATCTCCCACCGCATCACGAACCGGGGGGATGCTGCCATTCACATTATCGGCAGTCGGGAGCTTGCCGGGCTGGACCGCAAACCCGAAAAGGTCGCCCTGCGCATGTCGGCCCACGCCATGATGCAGGAGTACCTGAACCTTACCGAGCAGCTTTACGGCATCGTTACAAACGGCCGGCTGCTGCGGCTGTTGCGCGACAGCTCGCGCCTGGTGAAGCTCACCTATCTGGAATTCGACCTTGACCGGATCTTCAGCGATGGTCTTTTTGCCGATTTCGCCATCCTCTATCGGCTGCTGCACGTTACCCGTCTGCCCGCCACCCAAGACACCTCGGCGGACAGCATCATCGAGCGCTACCACCAGGATTCCCTCGACTCCGGGGCGCGTATCCGCGACGGCCTGAGTAAAGCCGTGGAAACCGCCATCCGCACTTTTGCCAACGGTTTCCTGTCGAACGCTGACAATAATGAATTGCTGGCAGAGATCAGTTCCGAGAGGTTGCAACCGGGGGAATTCTATCACTATCTGCTCCGCCTGATCTATCGTATCCTCTTTGTCATGGTTATCGAGGAACGCAACTTGGTCTACCCGCTCTCGCCATCCCCAACCAAGCGCAGCATCTACGACCGTTACTACAGTTTGATGCGCCTGCGCCGCCTCTCGGAAAAGCGCTACCTGGCCGATCGGCGCCACAATGACCACTGGCTGGCCCTGCTGGCCTGCTTTCGTCTTTTTGAAGATGGCGGCCCCGGCAGCAAGCTTGGCATTGCCCCGCTGGCGGGTGATCTGTTCCGCCCCGACGCCATCGGCACCTTGTGCCGCTGTACACTCGATAACGAGACCCTGCTGCACTGTCTCCGCGCCCTGAACATGTACGAAAACCCCAACAACGGCCAGGTTATTCGGGTCAATTACGCCGCCCTCAACGTGGAGGAGTTCGGCTCCGTCTACGAAGGGTTGCTGGAGTATGAGCCAGTTTTTATCCGTACTGACAAAACTGTCGAGTTTGCCTTTGCTCTTGGCGATGAACGGGCTGCCACGGGTTCCCACTATACGCCGGATGATTTGGTGCAGCCGCTCATTAGGCATTCGCTGGACTATCTGATTGGCGAGAAGCTCAAACAGCCCAACCCGGAGCAAGGGCTTCTATCCTTGCGCGTGGCAGACATTTCCTGCGGCTCCGGCCATATCTTGCTGGCTGCGGCTCGGCGGATCGCCACCGAACTGGCCATTGTCCGCACTGGTGAGGAGCAGCCGTCGCCTGGTGCCTTCCGCACCGCCGTGCGCGACGTGATCTGCAACTGCATCTATGGCGTTGACCTCAACCCCTTGGCGGTGGAGCTGTGCAAGGTCGCCCTATGGCTGGAAGCCCACATACCCGGCCAGCCGCTAAACTTCCTCGACCACCACATCAAGTGCGGCAATGCCATAGTCGGATTTTCCCGGCGGGATGAGCTGGAGCGCGGCGTGCCTGACGAGGCGTATGTCACCATGCCGGGGGATGATAAGGAGGTTGCCGCCAGTTTCCGCAAGCGGAACAAAGAAGAACGACTCCGCCATAGCCAACAGTTGCCAAAACAGGAGCACCTTGCCTTTTCCCCCGAAGTTGAGAAGCACCTGTCGGAAATCCTGAAGGGCTGGCGCACTATCGCTGCCCTGCCGGAACGCAACCCAGCCGAGATAGAGGCTAAAAAGAATCGTTACCAGGAGTTTGCCAGTGGGCAGGATGCCTGGCTTCTCAGCCAGATTGCAGCAATCCCCGTTGCCCAGTTCTACATCGAGAAGACCCAGGAAAACTCCGCCAAACTCATTACCGACGAGGAGTACCGTCGCTATCTTGCCGGCCAACGCACCCCGCAGGGTCAGGGCACCGCCATGGCGTGGTCGCTGGTGGACCACAAGCGCATCTTTCATTGGTTCTTGGAGTTCCCCGAGATCATTGAGCAGGGGGGCTTTGACTGTATACTCGGAAATCCACCTTTCTTGGGTGGACAAAAGTTGAGTCGGTCTTATGGCCATGGATTTCTCAATTGGTTGAAGTACTACTATGGCATAGTTGGCAGTTGTGACTTGGTGACCTATTTTTACCGTAGAACTTTCAATCTTCTTCGCCCAAATGGGTATATGAGCCTCATTTCAACAAACTCGATATCTCAGGGCGTGGCTAGAGAAGGTGGTTTGGAGATTATTTTACAGGGAGGGGGAACAATAATTTTTGCTGTACCTTCCCAAAGATGGCCGGGCAGAGCTGCTGTTGAAGTCAGCATAATCTCGATTTATAATGGAGTATGGAAGAAAGCTATATTTCTCAATCACAAAGAAGTGCCAACGATTAGTTCGTATTTGGATGATACTTCAGATGACGAATCTCCTTCCAAGCTTATCGGCAATAAGGATAAATGCTTCATGGGATCTACGGTTGTTGGTGCAGGCTTTATATTGACTCCGAATGAGGCAAAGGCACTTATATCTAATGATAAGAGTCATGCAACGCTTGTACTTCCTTACCTTAACGGTAATGACCTGAACTCGGATCCTGCACAGCATGCATCCCGCTACATCATCACTTTCGGCGAGATGCCCTTACGGAGATGCGAAACAAAGGAATGGGACGAGTTAAATGCTGAATTACGCAATAAATCACGAAAGTTTGGGATTGTTGAACCGGATTATAAAAATACGGTTGCTTCTGACTGCCAGCAACTGATTCAACTTGTAGAGAGCAGGGTGCGTGCTTCCAGAGAAAAAGAAAAGCTAAGCGACAAGGCAGTTGCAAAGTGGTGGCAATTTTACCGTCCTACAGTTGAGCTTTATAAGACAATTGCCAAGTTAAGCCGAGTGATTGTGACAGCTCAGGTTAGCAAAACTGCCGCTTTCGACTTCGTGAATATTAATCAGGTCTTTGACGCAAAATTGATTGTCTTCGCATTCGAAGATTATGCTTCATTTGCGATTCTACAGTCTTGTTTTCATATAAATTGGGCTTGGAAGTATTGCACTACAATGAAAACGGACCTCAGCTATGGACCAGAACGTTTGTTTCTCACTTACCCATTTCCAGAAATGTATCAAAACTCCTTAGACATCGCACAAATTGGCCACCGAAACCATGAGCATCGTCGTCAATTAATGCTGAAACTTCAATTGGGCCTTACAAAAACTTATAAACTGTTCCATTCCCCTAACTTGTCCGCCAGCGTTATAGCCAAGGAATCCAAACAATCAGTTTCGGTGTCAGAATCCGCCTACACCGCTTTTTTGCAATACCGGGAGTTACAAATTCAGATGGACCTAGCCGTCCTCGCTGCATATGGGTGGCATCAAGCATGCCCTGCTGGTCCAGCTCTCAACCTCCACCACGATTTTTATGAAGTTGATTACCTTCCCGAAAACGACCGTGTCCGCTACACCATCTCCCCCGACGCCCGCAAGGAACTCCTGAAACGCCTCCTCGCCCTCAACCACCAGCAAGCCGCAGAGGAAAGGGCCAAGGCACCGGTGAAGGCTGTGAAAGTGGACAAAGTAAAAGCGGCAAAGGGCAAGAAGGCCGCGCCGGAAGTGCCGGAGTTGTTTGACCTCACTCCGCTCGCATTACTATCGTTCCCTTCGACTCCGAGAGAAAAGATTATTACCGCCGCTGCGCTGGCCATAATTGAGAAAGCTGGAGAAGTTTCCAGTATGGATCATCTGGATGTATTGCTTTTAGCCACGCATCCAGAGTGGTGCAAGGCATTCCTGAATACCTCTGACCGAAAACTTCTTAATTCCGCAGTGGCAGAGCTACCCTTGGAGTTCTCATTAGAAGACCATGAACCGATCAAGTGGAAAGATTGCCGTGACTATCTCGAAAAGCGCCAAGCTCTTCAGATAGACCGCACTTCTCAGGATCAGATTATTCAACCTGGGCAAAACATTGTTGCGGTAAAAGCCTCACTCCCTCCTGGCACTGAAAGCATTGTTGCCGTTGCACTGGAGGCCCTAAAAGAAGTTCAGAGACTCCGCGAAAGAACTGATTCGGCATTGGAAGATCAAAAACTGGTATTACAAATATTTGAACAGCGACATCAGGAGTATCGGCGCGTCGCATAGGAGGATCTCACGGTGGACCTCTATAAGGAACTGAGGCTTGACCCGATTCGTAAAGAACCGACGGTATGGGTTCGCAGGCTCGTGATTTATGAACGAATTTTACCCGAGCCGCTGCTTATTCGTGAGGTTAAGCTCCAGAAGGGGCTGAATATCATCTGGGCTGAGGAACCAGAAGACGAAAACGCAAGCGCTGAGATCAACGGTCACAGCGCCGGCAAAACCACTTTCTGCCGTTTTATGCGCTACGTACTCGGAGAGAAGACCTATGGTACGAAAGCGAATATGGATCTTATCCGTAAATCTCTTCCTCATGCCTATATTGCGGCGGAACTGTTCATCCGTCAGCGGCAGTGGGCAGTGATGCGTCCGATTGGCACTGGCCACAATTCCTACATCCTACCGGACGCCACAATAGAAGAACTGTTGAAAAGCCGTGGCCAGATAGCACACCATAACGATTACCAACAAAAGATAGGGTTAGATGCATTACTGAATGATTTTGAGACAGGAGCGATTGTCCGCACTGGTCAAGCAATTGAATGGGGGCATATTCTTGCTTGGTGTGCGAGAGATCAGGAATCTCGTTTCCAGAACATCTACGACTGGCGGTCACCGCGTAGCGAGTCAGGATATCCGGCCTTCCGTTCTTCTAAGGCGGATCCACTTTTTGTCATGCGGGCAACACTGGGGCTTTTTCTCCCAGATGAATTGAAAGGCGAGGAGAAGCTAGGCGAATTGCTCAAAGAGCAAAAGGATCTTGAAAAAGAGCTTGAGGAGCATAAGCAGGAATCACAATTCAGAATAAATCTTTACGACCGAGAAGTACGCCGACGGTTGCAGAGAATCCTTGCGAATGAGCCAACCATTGATACTGCACCTTTCCACTCAGAAAACCTCTTCTTTCCCGGACTGGATAAACTTACTGATATGGCCAGGGAAGAGATTGGAAAAAAGGTCACCGATTTAGAAAAGAACCAGCAAGAAGCTCAGGAATTGGTTGATGACCTAGGGGCGCAAATCGGTGATCTGGAGAAAACTCTGAGACAGTTCGAGCGGTATTTCCAAATTGGAACGGCTGAAATAAATGAATTGGAAGTTGGTATTCATCGAAGGAAGGAAGTAGATAACTATGTCGAAGAACATAGAGACGAGATTTGTCGTCTAGGTGACGTTTTATACTCGGAGTGTACGCATGTGAAAGAGCGGCAGTGTGTCCGGCAATTCGCCCAACTACAAGACACGCGTGTAATGCAGCAAATTCAGTCGGAAAAGGCCCAAAAACAGGAAAAACTTAATGATCAAAGGGACAAAATTTTAAAGGAAATAAAAGCCCTCGGGGAAGGCCGGGACGCAGCAAAAAGAAAGCGGGAGGCTATCCAAGCCGATATCCGCGCAAATCGTGAAAATTTGCGGGACTTGGACCGTGCTTTTCAGGAGTTGAAAAGTTGGTCGGAAAAAGCAGACACCCAAAACGCATATCCTCGATTAGTGGAATGCCCAAAAAAGCATGAAAATACTACGGGAAATATTGAGACACTGGAAAAGGATCTTGGGAAACTTCTCACCGATCACGACTCAAACCGGAAGCTTTTGGCTTCGATTTTTTCGGGCTCTGTCCGATCAGTGCTCCAATCGGGAACATATGATGGGCGGGTCAACTTCAATAACCGCGAGCTGGCTTTTTTGATAACGCACGGACCTGCAATGAGCGGAGAAGCGGTGGAGACACTTTCAGTCCTGCTGGCGGATGTTGCCTCTCTGGTTTTTACGACTGTTTCGGAAAAGTCACACTTTCCTGGTTTTCTCCTCCACGACAGCCCGCGTGAAGCAGACCTCGGTGGCAGAATTTACCGAAGTTTTATCCGCTTCATCGCGTCACTTCAGGAGTCCTGCGGTGGAGCAGCCAACTGTTCCTTTCAGTATATACTGACGACCACGACAGCTCCACCGAAGGAGCTTCAAGCTGAAGAGACGGTAAAAATGAAGCTTGATGCTTCTAAGACAAATGGATTGTTTCTCCGGCGAAATCTTGGCCTGGGAGAGGAAAGCAAACAGGCGACATTGTTTTGATAGAGGGTGGTAAAGAAGTCAACCTCGGATGAGCTGGAGTTGTTTGGATGATAACTTCGGCAAAGGAAATGCTATTCTAAGTATGGTCTACAGAACAAAAATAACCAGCCTGTCATCCCCGATCGCTCAATTTGTGGTCGATCTCAAAGCCAATAACAACGAATGAATCCTTTTCTCGATACCCGTGGCAGCGGATTTTTTCAGATGCCCTGAACTTGTATGTTTTAATACCTTGGTAGCGCATACCAATATTATTTTGATATTCTTTGTAGTCAAGCCCTCTGTCTGTAAGGATCTGATCCCAGGCCAATTCTTCGAATTTCCTGAACGTGTCAACAAAAAGAGATTGCTCCGCAGATTGAATCCCATAAAACCCCATTTTCTCCTCGACTTTTGAAAAATCGAGTTTGCCTCGGGAAAACCGTGCTTTTAGATATGCTTCAAAAGAGATTTGATTATTAGCCCAAAGAAGTTCCGTAAGTTTCCCTGAAAAAGTTAGATTCAATAAAGGAACACTTATTCCATCCCGAATGATATCCAACGGGTCCGAAGACGCCGATGATGAAACAAAGGAAACAACAACCTTGTCTCGCTCGCAGGCTTCGGCGGGCGAACTGCCCCAGATATCAGCCCCATCAAGAAGGTATGTGAGGTTTGGATCCTGTTTGGTGTCGTAATCCCAGAACGGCTCTTTGGTAAGGTCGGCGACTGCTGATTTCAAACGACGAACTTCGTCGGATTTTCGAAATGTATTATTGATAAGAAACGAATGCAGGGTTTTAGACGGTGTGATCTTATTGTTCCACACATCGCTTTTCTTGAGCAAAAGCGTCGAAAATCCTTGCATTTCTTTCAGTACTCCAAGAAACGGAAGAAGTCCGTTACTGACAAAAGCATCTTGGTCGGAGAATTGGCCTGTCAATGAAAGTTCGTTGAAAAGTACCTGCATGTCACAGCCCCAGAATCTGGTCGAGGTCATCGTCAAACTGGTCAAACAGACCCTTGGGGTGCATCATGACGCGGCCATGCTCATTAATGGCAATGGTCGTGTTTTTAGAGAGCGCATTTTCGTCAAGCTGGAAAAAGTGCACAGCCACTTCAGTGTGAGCGATTTCTTTTTTTACAATGGATTTTCGGATACCATTGAAGACATGGTCGCTATGTGTTTCAAGTATAACCTGAATTCCCGCATTGGCGGCGAAACAAAGAAACTCTGTAAGGTCGGATTGGGCCTTGGGGTGCAGATGGATTTCCGGATTTTCAATGACAACGATATCGTCAGGTTTTGCGCTTAGGCATGAGACAAGCACTCCGATGGCGAAGCTGACTCCGGAACCCATGTGATAGGGGCGGACGGGCTTGCCATTTCCAAGAGATAATTCCACCGAAAGGCTATTGCTGAGTCCCAGATCTCGGATTGTATTGTTGATTCCGAACAGCTTCCCCAGCCAGTAATTGACTTGGTACTCAAGCGTTACGCTTGCTGTGTCGGCAATGAGCGATTGTGCAACTTCTTCCTTGCGGTTTTTGTACAGAAAATCGACAATGAATTCTGCTTTGTTTCCAAGAAAGTTTACTCTATCGAAATTTTTTGGATATGAATCCTCCGGGCCTATCCGGTTTGCAGGCAGATAATATACATGTCGTTTCTCAAAGCTTAGGAGTTTTTGTATTGAATCAGATTCCTCAGGAAATGCAACGGTGACATCGTTACTATCGTCGTCGGCTGAGCAAAACTCTGCTTGAAAAATTTCTTTTCCACTTACGGCCCCTACTCGGAAGGTGCGTGCATTGGTTCGATGATTGCGGCATTCATCAAAAGTGCCCAGGCGCAACCACATTCCATTAAGCGGCGATGACGAATTTTTGACAGCATTATTGCAAAGCAGTAGAAATGCCTGGATCGCTGAGGACTTTCCCGATGAATTCGTTCCCGAAAAAATATTGATCCGCCGTAAAGTTATTTCGACCATGTCGAAGCATTTGAATCCTTGAATCTGAAGGGCTTCAAGCATTTCGTATCTCCTGAATGATTGTTTCTACAATCTTAAATCTTCCGTTGACACTGATGTTGCTATCGACAATATACGTAGTATTTTGTATGAAATTATTGTCAGAAAGAAGTTTCACTAACGCGCCTTTTAAACTTTCATTTTTATCTTGTGGCAGATCAATCAATTCAATTATCAGATAACTTACCGTTTCAAATAGTGCCATGCTGATTGGCCGACGCGGTCCGTCGCCTTTTTTCGGTAATCGGAAACACCCAGAACCCAAAACTGTTGCACACGTTTTCATGGTTTTATCGAACAGTGCCGGGAATTGTGCACAAAATGGGCTACCTGCTTGATCGTTTAGAAACATCATCGTTTTACCGAGAAAATCCTCAAGGTCACTGCGATATTCAACAAGGGGAAATCCCTTTTCTTTGACAGACAAAAGCTGTCTTTTGCGCCAAAGATAAAAACCGATCAATCGGAGAACAAGATATTTATCCTTCATACGGTCCGGTTTGACCGCGTTTTCAGTTGCCTTTCTGAAACTGTCAAATGCTACCAGCATATTCAACAGCTTTGTTGCAGCGCCCTGATAAATGGCGTTTCTCATTTCTTGATTATTCAGCCGTGTACCGCCGCGATTGACTCGATCAAACAAGTCGAAGGTAACGCGATCCTGAGTTGGCGGCTTGATTACATGCAGTGTGAGCGGACAATCTTCGATCTTGCTCTGCTGCGCCTGGGTCAGGTACTTATCATATTTAGTTCCGTTCTTTGTAGTTTCGCTAAAGTATGCGCCATTTAAGTCTTTCAATACATTGAGTTTCTCGAGCGGAAACTCATGGCTCATGAACTGGAAAAGAGTCGTCAGGCGTTGGCGTCCGTCTACAATTATATACACACCCTTGTCGTCCTCTTTAACATAAATAAGAGGAAGGGGAATTCCCATGAGAATTGATTCGATCAATTCACTTTTCTGCTTTGGTGACCAAACCGCGTGCCGTTGAAAATCAGGGTCCAGTTTGATGAGAGGCGGTATTTTATCAAGCTTGCGCTTGAGCTGAAAAACCGAAGCGCTTTCTGGGGCAATGTTGACAATGGCATCGGGGTATATACTTGTCGTATTGTCTTCCGGCGAAGGAAAGTTTTCCCTCAATTCCGCGCCGAGCGTTTCCTCTCCCTCGAAGGTATCCTCAGGGTCAAGTGGCTGTGTTCCGGGTAACATTTTATTTATGGCTCCTTGGTGGCTCAAAAATACCTTATAGTTGAAAATGTTTGCATAGATTCGTCAAGTTCAGATACCGTAAGTCAAAGTTAATCTCGATATTTGCCAACTGATTTCCCGACGGTAGACACAATGTTTCAACCATGATCCGTTTATCCCAGCACCTCACAGAACCGAGAATCAGATAATTAAGTCCATATCATAATTTTTGAGGAAGTAAAATCAATGATTACCCTCTAAAAGTCCGGCATCTTTGCCAACCCTGCCGATTTGTTACTTTTAAGAAGAAAGCGGTGAGCAGGCGCCGCGCCAGGGCATTCCTCTGCTCCAGCCCTGTCACGGCGCCTGCATTTTCCCATGCCGTGCACAGGCAAGCGCCACGCCGGCCAATTCCTCTGCTCCATGGACCGGCATGTCGCTTGCTTTTCTGCGCACGGCATTCATCCCCCCTTAATCCCCCCCTGACCATGTCCCACATTTTTTGCTGAACACCGTGGAGTAGTTGTGGTAATGGGGGGTCATGGTCGTATGTGGAGCGGATTTTACCGCAGACATCATAGCCCGGATACAGGCGGCAGTGGAATCGGAGCCGACGATTTCGCGTCGCGCCCTTTCGCGTCGTGTTTGCACATGGCTGGGTTGGGAAGACGCGAGAGGCAATCCCAAGTCCATGAGTTGTCGGGTGGGCATTGCTGAGATTGCACCGTCGCGGCGTACTTGCCCTTCCGGAAGTTACTGTCAAAAAACCAGGTGGTCAGAGACGCAGAGGCGAGGGAGTTCCCGAAGCCGAACCCACCGTGATCGACTGCTGCCTGGAGGAGTTGGGCTGCATTGATCTTGTTGCCATAGAGAATGGCAATTGCAGTGCTTCCCGTGTATGGAACCTGCTTATGGACGGATATCATTATTTGGGCGCCGGACCGCTGTGCGGGGCGCAGATTCGCTACTTGATCAGGAGTTCTCGTTACGGATGGCTGGGCGGTTTCTCGTTCAGTGCGGCAGCCTGGCGCGTTGGGGCAAGGGATCAGTGGATTGGGTGGGATGACCCGACTCGGGAGAAGCATCTGCATAAGGTGGTCTGCAACAGCCGTTTTTTGATCCTGCCCCAGGTGAAGGTCAAGAATCTCGCGTCGCACGTGCTTTCACTGTGCGCGAGGCGCATGCCAGAGGACTGGTTTCATCGGTATGGCTACCGGCCGGCCTTGCTGGAGACATACGTGCAGCGGGACAGATTCAAGGGGACCTGTTACCGCGCAGCGAACTGGGAGCATGTGGGAACAACAACGGGAAGAGGCAGGCAAGATCGGCGGCGCAGCCATACCGTTCCCATCAAAGATGTGTACGTCTATCCGTTGTGCGAAAATGTGAAAAAAGAACTACATAGTGAAACAATGCTGTCTGTGGTAAAAAGAGAAACTCTCGTGCCCGAAGGGCCACAGGATTGGGCAGAAGAAGAGTTTGGCCGGACAGAGTTTGGCGATCAGCGCCTTACCAATCGTCTTGTTGATATTGCCCGTGATTTTTACGCGCGTCCTCAGGCCAGCGTTCCACAAGCCTGTCAGACCCGCGCGAAGACGAAAGCAGCCTATCGTTTCTTTGAGCATCCCGCAACGAGCATGGATAGAGTTCTTCACCAACATTATGAAACGACGCTGGCCCGGCTGAGCCGGGAGAAGGTCGTGTTGGCCGTTCAGGACACGACAAGTCTGAATTACAGCTCTCATCCGGCAACAGAGCGACTGGGACCTATTGGCAATCTACCCGGTGGTCTTATGGGACTGTTGGTCCACGACACGATGTCGTTTACTCCGGACGGCACGCCGCTGGGTTTGCTGGACGTCCAGTGTTGGGCGCGAGATCGCGGCGATTTTGGGAAAAGTGTGCGCCGGCATGATGTTCCCATTGAGCAGAAGGAAAGCAATAAATGGCTGAGAAGTTTTCGGAAGGCGGTTGAGGCGCAGAAGCGCTGTCCCGAGACGACTATTGTCAGTGTTGGGGATCGTGAAGCGGACATTTACGAACTCTTTGAATTGGGATTGTACGATTCTTCGGGCGTGGGACTTTTAGTGCGTGCTATGCATGATCGTCCTCTTGCCGCGGATCACGGTTACTTGTGGGAAGAAGTGGGCCGGCATGAATTTTGTGGCATTCAGGAAGTGCGCGTACCGCGGCAGGGAAATCGTCCGGCGCGAACGGCGCGTCTGGAAGTCCGTTTTACTGAAATCAGCTTAAAGCCGCCCAAACGGAAGCAGGAACTTCGGAATTTAACCATCTGGGCAGTTTTGGCTCGGGAGGCGGATGTGCCGGCTGGTACAGAGCCCTTAGAGTGGATGCTTTTGACCACTTGCAAGGTTACAACCTTTGATGAAGCCGTCGAGAAGCTGAGATGGTACACGGTGCGTTGGGGAATCGAAGTTTATCACCGTACGCTCAAAAGCGGTTGCCGGATAGAAGAAAGGCAGCTCGGCCATGCAGATCGGATAGAAGCCTGCCTGGGCATTGATATGGTAGTGGCGTGGCGCATTCATCATCTGACCAAACTGGGTCGTGAAACGCCGGACGTACCCTGCACCGTTTATTTTGAAGAAGCCGAGTGGAAGGCTCTGGCGGCATATGTTAGCCGAAACCCCGTGCCTCCTGCCCAGGTGCCGACGCTCCGCGAGGCCACGCGCATGGTTGCGAGTCTCGGTGGCTTTCTGGGCCGCAAATGCGACGGAGAACCTGGCACGGAAAGCCTCTGGCTCGGATTGCAGCGGCTTGACGATCTCACGTCAATGTGGAAGCTCATGACCGACTCCTATGTCCCACTTCCCCAAATACCCCCGGTGTCCAGCAACCCAAGATATGGGTAAAGATCAGACGTTTTCCTGGGGAAGTCGGGTAAGGGCAGAATCATCGACATAAGAGGATCATGGGAAGCGGCTTGCGAAAAGGCCGGCATCGGGGAAAGGTTGTTTCACGATCTGCGCAGGACAGCGGTGAGAAACATGGTCCGTGCCGGGATACCGGAACGGGTTGCCATGATGGTGTCGGGTCACAAAACCAGGAGCGTCTTTGAGCGGTACAACATCGTTTCAGATACCGACTTGAAACTTGCCGCACATAGACAAGAAAGCTACCTCCAGGCCCAGACGGGCGCAATTACGGGCACAGTGACCAAAATTGAAGAATTTAAGCAGGACCAAGCAAATGGCTAATATCTTTTATAATCAATTGGTTAAGTGGTGCCTGGGGCGGGAATCGAACCCGCACAGCCTCAAGGACCGAGGGATTTTAAGTCCCAATAACATGGAATAGGCAAGACAGCAAGATTATTAATATTCTTTTTATTATCAGCAAATTGGGTGCGTTTTTACCTGTCCCGATACGTCCCGATTTATACCCCAAAATACCCCTATTTTTCGGCAAATTACTTCATTATTACTTCACGCTTACTTCAGGAAAGCAGATTTCTTCCGTCGCGATTATGCAGCTTTCCGTTAATTCTCCTCCATAAAAAAATGCCATAAATTACTTCAGAATGTACCATCTGACGTCTTCGTGGTCAATAAACGTCGGCAGACTTGACATTTTGCCGACGTTTTTGTACCATGCGTCCCATGGATACTGCACGAGAAAAAGCCATCACCGCCATCCGCAACCGTGGTGGGATCATTCGCACCCACGAGGCCTTTCGTCAGGGGATACACAGAAGAATCCTCTACGGGCTCCGTGATGACGGTGCGCTGGTTTCACTTTCCCGGGGTGTCTATCAGCTTGCCGAAATGGACAATATCCCGACGGAAATAGATCTCGTCAACGTTGCCAAGGTAGCGCCCCATGGTGTCATCTGCCTTATTTCCGCCCTCTCCTTCCACGGGTTGACCACGCAGATACCCCATGAAATCTGGCTTGCCGTGGAGCGGAAGGCGCGCAAACCAAAGATAAGCTACCCACCCGTCAGAGCTATTTTTTTTACCGGGCCATGCTTTCATGAGGGCATAGAAGTCCATCGCATCATGGAGCAGGATATCCGCATTTACAACGCGCCCAAGACCGTGATCGATTGTTTTCACTGGCGCAATACGGTGGGGCTTGACGTTGCCCTGGAGGCGGCCCGGTCATATCTGAAACAACGCGGGGCGAGTCCATCCAGATTGATGGAATACGCGAAGCTCTGCAAGGTGGAAAAGCTGGTCACCCCCTATCTGGAGGCCATGGTTTCATGAGCAGTGAGCAAGGAAAAAACGTTGCAGCCTCGGTAAAAAACCGACTTTTGTCCCTGGCCCGCCACAGCGGCAAACCGTTCCAGTCGTTATTGACCCACTATGGTCTGGAGCGCTTCCTTTGCCGCTTATCCCAGTCACCGATGAAAGAGAAATTCATTCTGAAGGGCGGCCTCCTGCTGGTGGGCATGGGCCTCCCCCTGGCCAGGACAACGAGGGATATCGATTTCCTTGGTCTCATGCCGGGAGATATTGAGTCGGTCGGCAGATTTATCCGGGAGATCGGCAGTGTAACGCTTAATGACGGACTGGTCTATGAATTCGATGATTTGAGCATCGAATCCATGTCCGATGATGCAGAGTATCCCGGTATCAGGCTCAAGTTTGACGCCTGGCTCGGCAAGGCAAGAATCCCTATGCAGATCGATGTCGGGTTTGGCGATGTCATGGTTCCTGCTGCTCACGAGATGACGTTTCCTACGCTGCTTGATATGGAGCCGCCCATTGTAATGGCTTACAGTGTCGAAACGATTGTGGCAGAGAAGTTCGAAGCCGCTTTGGACCTGGCGGATCTGAACAGCCGTATGAAGGACTTCTATGACATCTGGATGTTATGCCACGCATATCCGTTTCACGGCGCAACACTCCAGGAAGCCGTCATTGCCACCTGTCAACGGAGGGGCACACCCTTAAATTCCCAAGCGCAAATCTTTTCCAAGGAATTTTCCGACAGGTCCGAGAAGCGGACTCAATGGACAACGTTTCTTCGGAAAGCTCGAATTCCAGACATCACAGATGACTTCTCGATTATTATGGAAGGTATCCGAACATTTTTACATCCCATCAGTGAAGCGAGTGAAAAGCAGAAGCGTTTTGAAAAGGAATGGCCGGCCGGAGGAGAATGGCAATAGTAGAGCGGAAGGGAAAACCATCGGAACATTAAAAAAGGCATCTCAGGTATTTTCCCGGGATGCCTTTTTCATATGCGAAAAACTTACTTGGTGGTAGGAATTTCAGAACGGAATATCATCGTCCTCCGCGCCAGCGGGGACGTCTTCTTCCGACGCGGCAGGATTGCCGTTCTTCCCGCTCAGTAATTAGAGTTCTTTCGCCATGTCTGTTTTAAGTAAAGTGAACCATGCCGGAGGGCGTGTCAGGTGCCTGCGCAGCAGGCGTCTGTCACGGCCCGGAGGCATGAGAGGGAGCCCCTGGGGGCGGAAGGGAGCGGAAACGTAAGGCAAGGCGCGGTGACGTACAACGTGACCGCATATTGCCGAAGTGCCCGCTTCTGGGAGGGCGGGGGAAAGAGGCCGGTAGGACGTATGCTCACAGCACGGGATATGACGGCGAACGCCGGCATTTTCGGTGCTGTATCATGGCATGCGGCATGACGGCCGGAAAATCTGCGAAGACTACCCCTGCGTCGGAATGCCGTCACAGAGCGATGCCAAAACAATCAAAGTTGATTTTGAGTGAGTATTTTAGCGACGATGGTGCCGCGCAAAGCGCGGCAAGTGGGGAGGCGGGCGACCGAGGAGCCAAGACGGGGAGCCCCTGGGGGCAGATGGGATGGGTGGCGGGGGAATAATGCTTTTCAGAATAAGAGGGTTTTTAGTTTCTTCTGGAAGTTTTTTATACCCATCGGCACGAACTTGGCAAGTAGAGAGCGGAGCTGGCGACTTCGACGGCGGAGCGGGGAACGAACATGCGAAGGGTTGTTGGTTAATTCCCCCTCGGGGGTTGGGGGAATAATTGCGGGCGCATCTTTTAAAAAAGTGGCCTGTAAAATAGTGAGCGCATTTTTTTGGCAGGCCGTTTGCTTGCGCCGAAACTTCCAAACTGATCGGGAAATCTTATGCAAACGGAATGACAAAAAAACCTGCCGCATAACGCCTATTATGTAAGAAGCGGGCTTTTCGGCGCGATTACATAATATAGCGTTATGAGGCGGGGCGAATAGAAAGCAGGCCATAAAATAGCGCGCCCATCTGATTAGTCTTTTAATTGGCGTCGGCACTCCC
>Ga0209514_10002816_pt1 | contig 26132 bp, 18 predicted proteins | sample Subgrocontami58m_FD_187452 | JGI IMG/M metagenome (GOLD analysis project Ga0209514, IMG submission 187452) | Subsurface groundwater microbial communities from S. Glens Falls, New York, USA - GMW37 contaminated, 5.8 m (SPAdes) (version 3) | ecosystem: Environmental > Aquatic > Deep subsurface >...
ACCACGGAGTAAATCAGGACCACGCTGTAAGACGCCGCCATCGTCTTGAAAATGCCGCGCCAGGCGCCGGAGAACGTACGCAGCACGCGCACGCCCTCGGCCTCCTCGAGCAGCCGCAGGAACAGGTTCGGTTTGATGGTCACGCCGTTTGCCATGCGCAGGTTCCCCCCGAAAAAGGCCGCAGAGACTTTGCCTCTGCGGCCTGCCAGCCGATCGTTATTATGCGATTACTTGAGCGTGGGCTCGGGATACTTCACCCCGATTTCCTTCCAGAATTTCGCCGCCCCCGGATGAACCGGTGCGATATTGCCGCCCAAGGGGTCAGCGCGGTTCAGGTTCGCTCCTTTGAAAGCCATATTGACCTGTTTTATGTTGTCTTCGGAATAGGCGAGCTTGGTAAATTCGTAGACCACTGCATCCGGCACGTCCTTATGGGCGATCAGATACCCGGCAGTACCGAACAACGTAACGTCGCGGTTTTCGCCCTTATAGGTGCCGCCCTTTACCACGATCTTCTGGTAAAAGCCGTATTTCTTCAGGAATCCGCTCTTTTCGAGCTCCGGCCCTAAGTCGACCAGATTGATCGGCTTTTGCACCCCGATTTCTTCGACTACGGCCGCGGGCACGCTTCCCGCCCGGTTGATCGCCTGGACCTTGCCGTCCAGCAACATGCTTGGGTAATCCTGATGCGGCAGCATCCTCGCTTCGAGCGCCCCTTTGAGCTTCACGTGCTCAAGGAACAGGTTCATCTGGTCCGCCGCCATCGAGCCGGGTGCCCCGATGGCGAAGATCTTGCCTTTCAGGTCGGCCGCGGTCTTGATATTGCTCGAGGCGAGCGTAATCACGTGATTCGCCAATACCGGTGTGACGATGCCGATGACCCGAAAATTGCGCGTGGGTTTATCGAACGGCTTTTGTCCGTTCCACCCCGCGTACATCAGGTCCTGCGAGGTCATTCCGAATTGCGCCGCGCCGCTCTCGACCCGCCGCTGGTTTTCCACGCTGCCGCCGGAGGTGTTCGGGGTAACCCGAATCAGCTTCGAGTGCTCGTTGATGAATTTCGCCATGGGCGCGCCGATCATGTAATAACTGCCGGTGACGCCGCCGGTGGGCATTTGCAGCATGGTCTGTGCCACTGCCGCGGGTTGCCAGGCCATGGCCAACAACAAGGCTCCGCAAAACGTGGCAGCCTTCCGATAGGGTGTCGCAGGTTTCATTTCGTCCTCCAATTGGTTTACGAGCATTCGGCTGGAACGTGATGCGCCGGATTGCGGCAGCGCCTGGTGTTCAGCCGATACACCAGCAAGGGTCTGGCGCCTATTATGAGCGCATGAAATCCATTGGTTCAAATATTTTCTTTTCTGCGACCGGGGCGTTCCCGGTCCACGCTTCGACCTCGACCAGGCAGTTGCTGTTGCCCATGGCGCTGGCGCGCGTGATTTGCGACTTCTTGGGCGTAATGAGATTCAACGCGCCGCCCACGTCCGTCGAGCGGCCCGGATCGCCGAGTGGCTCAAAGATCGCCGAGGATTCGTAGCCGTGCGCGACACCCGGCCGCACGCAATGCGTCAGTTGCGCCGCGCAGATGACCGCGCCGAGTTCGTTGAACACCCGCACCAGCATTTGCTCCCGGATGCCGCGCGCCTCGGCATCGGCAGGATTGAGCCGCAGCACCCAGTAGTAACGCCCGGCTATGAGCACGCGGTGATCCGCGATGTCGTTCAGAAAGCTGCCCTTGCCGTCGCCTTCGGTATGAAAGCTGAAGCGCGGGTGCGGCGTCAGCAGTTGCAGCGAAAAGCGCGCCGCGCGTTCCGATTCCACGCTTTCGCGGGAGCGCGCGTATTTGAGTATCGGCGGGCGCTCCGCGTCATCCGGCGCGTAGCGCTTGAGCGTCGTGCACTCGAATTCGAACTTGCCCGAAGGCGTCTGCAGTCCCTCGAGGTACTGGTTCTTGTACTCGGAAGGCAGCGGGGACGGCTCAGGAAGGTCCTTCTTGCGCCCCTCGTTGAACCAGCGGTATGCAACCGGCGCGCGCAGGCGCTCCGGCGGCGCGGGCACCACGTAATATCCCTTGCGCAGAAACTTCCGCCACGACATGCGGCGCGGGAGATCGGACGCTTCGAACATGCGCTGCACCCAGTCGAGTTCGCTCATGCCTTCCGAGTAGTACATGCCGAGCCCGAGCCGGTGCGCAAGCTCGAGGAAAATGCGGTAATCGGATTTCGATTCGCCCAGCGGCTCGATGCACTTGTGCTGCATCACCACCATGCGATGGTTGAGCTGCGTTTGCGAGTGGTGCGCGAAGCCGCCCGAGTTGCACCATTCGCTCACGTCCCAGCGCTCAAAGCTGGTGCACGCGGGCAGGATCACGTCGGCAAATTTCGCTTCGCCTTCGAACCAGATCGACTGGTTGACGACGAACTCAAGGTTCGGCGACTGGTACATCTGCATGTAGCGGCTGGAATCCGGCATGGTGCCGAGATTGGAGCCGCCGTAGCGGTAGAAGAGACGCACCTTGGAGTGGCCCGCCGCAGGGTAACGGATTGCCCCGAACTGCCCTTCCATCGAACGCGATTCGCGCGGAAAGCCTTCCGCGCGACCGTCGATGATCGCCTCCGGCAGAACGGTGCGCGGGATGGTCTGGTTGGTCGGGTTCACGCTCGGCAAGTGCGGCATACGCTGATAGTTCGAGATTGACGAGGCGGTGCTGACGAGATCTCCCGAAAAGCCGCCTTCGCCGTAGCCGGAAAAATAGAACGTGGTGTCGATCGGCGTGCCCCATTGCAGGTTGCCGAAGTTGACGCCCGGCCGCCCCAGCCCTTGCATCGCGGCGAGACAGACCATCGCGCGCGCCCATTGAATTCCGGTCGGGCCGCGGCACGCTCCGCCCAGGCCATTGCCCCAGCCGCCCGCGGCGATATACGTGCGCTTCTTGCCCCAGTCGCGAGCGAGCGCGCGCACCACGCGCGCCGGAACGCCGGTTTCCGCCTCCTGCCACTCGGGTGTTTTCGGTATGCGATCGTCGGCACCGGTCACGTAACGCTGCCAGACTTCGAAGCCAACCGTGCGCTCGGCGACGAACTTTTTGTCGTACAGGCCTTCGGCGATCCAGACCTGCGCGAGCGCGAGCGCGAGCGCGGTGTCCGTGCCCGGGCGCGGCGCGATCCACTTGCCGCCCATAAACGCCGCCGTCGCATTGAGGTACGGCTCGATGTGCACCGTCGGAATCCCCAGTTCCTTCAACCAGGTGCGCCGCACCGTGCCTTCGTAACCGGCGTAGATGCCGCTGGTGGACTCCGGGTCGCTCGACCAGAACACCACCAGCTCGGCTTCCTTCAGCAGATCGCCGACGGTCCCGTACGGCTCCGCGGCGCCCAGCCGCATGCTGTTGCCCCAGTGATGCAGCGCGCCCCAGAACCAGCCTTCCCAGCTGTCGGGGTTGTGATTGATCTTGGTATGGCCGACGGCATTGAAGAAGCGCAGCAGCGCGGAAGTCCAGTAGCCGACGTTGCCCCACGAATGATGCGACGGATAGTTGTAGGTCACAGCACCGGGACCATGTTCCCTCTTGACGCGGCTGATCTCGCCGGCAACGAGATCGAGCGCTTCGTCCCAACTGATGCGCACGTAGCCTGATTTGCCGCGGTTCTCCGGGTGGCGCTCGCCATGCGGATCAAAATCGACGCGGCGCATTGGATAGAGCAGCCGGTCGGGCGAATACACCGTCGATTTCCACGCCATGCCGTGAGCCGCGAGTGTCGTTTTGCGCGGCGGCGTAAAGTGTCGCCCGCGCGCTTCGATCGTCCACGGCGGCGCATCGTCCGCATCGAAGTCGATCGGGGTAATCCGCAGAATCTTACCGTCCTTGACATAGACGAAGCATGGCCCGGCGTTGGTCATACTCGTATAGCGCTGGACACCCTCACCGACTGCCGTGCCGAACCGCCAGCCGACGCGGCGCAACGCGAACATCAACTGCGTGAAGCGGTAGACGAGTTCATCCTGACCTTCGACCTTGAAGCGGAAATTTTTCGCCGCGTTGATCTGTTCCTGCCAGTTGACCGGCAGCGTGAGCAACCGCGCGGCGACCGCCGCGGTTTCATAGCTCAGCGTGACATCGGGCTGCGGATGGATACCGCTGCGCGAACGCACCTTCCCGCCCTTGAACTCGAACCAGCGGCCGGAATCAACGTCGAGCGTGCGGATCTGCGCGATGAGATCGCGCTCGGCGAGCTGCGCGCGGTAGGCGGGATCGCGCCATGCGCAGTAGCGCATCGCGGCGTAGAGCCCCAGGAGCGTGGCGGAAAAGCGTGCGGACATGGTTGACTCCTTTCGGTAGGATGGGTTGAGGCCGTCAAGGCCGATACCCATCGCGACGAACGCATGATGGGTATCGCTACGCTCAACCCATCCTACGATTGCTGTTGGTTGATTGAGAGCCCATACGCGGCGCGGAATGCGGATGCAATCGCCGCTTTGCCTTTGCCCGCCGTGACCGCGTCACCGATGATAACCACTTTCTGCCCGGGCATGCCCAGCATCCGATAGGCTGTACCGGTGCCCTCTCGTGCCTTGTAATAAAACCAGTGACGCAACCGTTCCGACGAGAAAAATCTGCGCACGATCCACGATTTTCCCCAACCAAGACTCAGCAACGACACAACCAGGATACCGAGTCCATAACGATAGCGCGCACCGGTTGCTATGACAATGCGGTCGTAACCGCACAAGGCATCCGGGATTTTGGCAACGTCGATGCCGTACTTGAAACTCACGCCGTTTTCCTGGCACTCGCGCTCGAGTTCACCGACATAAGCGTTCAGCGCTTCCTGATTGGCCTCGACTTCCTGAAAGCGCGGCACGCGTCCGGCGTAACGAAACGCGCCGCCGGCACTACCCTCGCGCTCGAATACGGTCACGTTGTTGCCCGGTGCGACCAGCGCTGCGTAGGAGAGTCCCGCGGGTCCCGCGCCGATGACGCACACACGCTCGCCCTGCGGCAAGCTCGGCGCCGCGGCAGACTCTATTTCGTGCGCAGCGACCGGATTTACCAGACAGCCGAGGTGATCGCCGCCGCGCATCTCGTCCGAACAACTGTTGCAGGCGAGGCAGCGGCGTACCGGCTTGCCGCGCTGGACATTCTCAACCCACTGCGGGTCCGCGATCAGGCTGCGCCCCAGCGCGACGAAATCGGCTTTTCCCGAATCGACCGCCGCCATCGCCACCGCCGGATTTCCCAGTCGTCCCACCGCGATCACCGGAACGCGGACTTCCTGTTTGACGCGGGCCGCGTAATCGAGGAACACGCCTTCAGGATAAGCCATGGGCGGAGATTTTATCTGCGGAGAAGGCAGCGAGCGATAATGTCCGGCGGTCACATGGATCGCATCTGCTCCAGCGGCGGCGGCCCATTTCGCGACTTCAAGGCCTTCGGCGAACTGCAGTCCGGTTGGAAACAAGTCATCCACGGTCAACCGGAATATCACCGGAAAACCCGGCAGCTCGCGTTTGATCCATTGCAGAATTGCCATGCTGATGCGGGCGCGGTTGGCGAGCGAGCCGCCGTATTCGTCGTCACGGCGGTTTTCTTCCGGACACAGGAATTGCGAGAGCAGGTAGCCGTGCGCCACGTGCAATTCCACGCAATCGAATCCGGCCTCGCGTGCTCTGCGCGCGGCAGTGACGAATGCGAGCACGCACTGCGCGATTCGCTCCTTCGTCATCGCAATCGGGATGATCGTCTTGCCCGTGACGTCGAATACGTAGTAGGGAATTGCCGATGGCGCAATCGGCGGCTCGCCGCAGATGTCTTCCCGCGTATGGCCGCCGGCATGACCGATCTGGATCGAAGCCTTGGCGCCACAGGAATGTATTTCCTGCGTGAGACGCGTCAGGCCAGGCAGAAACCGGTCATCGTATATGCCAATTTCCCGGGCGCGATGCCGGCCCACGCGCTCGGGCGAGGCCATCTCGGTGGTGATCAGCCCAACTCCGCCTGCCGCTCTTGCCTTGAAGTAGGCGATGGTGGCGTCGGTGACGTGGCCTTCAGCGTCTGCCAATCGGGTAACCATGGCAGGCATGACCACCCGGTTGCGAATCTCCACGGCCCCGATGCGCATCGGGGTAAACAGGGCCGTCGCCAGCGGATTACTCCGGCTTGATGCCGGCTTCGCGCGCGATCCTGCCCCAAGTCTCGATTTCGTCGCGCACCCGCTTCGCCATCGCCTCCGGCGTGCTCGGCACGGCCTCGGCGCCGTCGGCCGCGAGCCGGTCGCGCATCATCTGCGACTGCAGGATCTTGCCGACTTCCTGATTGAGCCGCAGCGTGATCGGCCGTGGCAAGCCGCCGGGCGCGAACAGTCCCCACCACTGGCTCACCGCGAAACCGGGCACACCCGACTCGGCGATCGTCGGGATATCAGGCAGGAACGGCGAGCGCTTGGCGGACGACACCGCAAGCGAGCGCAGCCTGCCTGCCTTGATCTGCGGCATGACGTCGAGCATCGGCATCATGAGCATCTGGATCTGCTCGCCCATCAGCGCGGCAACCGCGGGAGTGCCGCCCTTGAACGGCACGTGCACGGTCTCGATCTTGGCCACGCGGTTGAACATCTCGGTGGCGAACTGGATCAGTCCGCCGACGCCCGCCGAGCCGTAGTTGAGCGCGCCCGGCTTGGCGCGCGCGAGCGCGATCCAATCCTGAGTCGTCTTCACCGGCAGGTTGGCGTTGACCGTCATCAGCAACGGGGTGTCCGCGAGATTGGTGATCGGCGTAAAGTCCTTGATCGGGTCGAATGAAACCTTGGGCTGGATCACGACGCTGGTAGTGAACGACGCCGAATTAATGATTATGGTGTAACCGTCGGGTGGAGCCTTGGCGACGATCTCGGCGCCGAGCAGCCCGGCTGCGCCAGGGCGGTTGTCGATGACCACCGGCCGTCCCATCGATTCGGTGAGCCGCTGCCCGATGATGCGCGCGATGATGTCGGTGCTGCCGCCCGCCGGGAATGGTACGATGAAGCGCAACGGCCGGTTCGGGTAATCGTCCGGCGCGGCGGCGCTCGCCGCAAGCGGGAGTGAACTCACGACGCAGAGCGCGCCGGCGAGCCAGGTTTTGGTGCAAACTTCTTTGGCTTTCATGCAATCTCCTGTGGTTGAATCCAAGCGCCGCAAGTGTAACGCCGCGGCGCGCGGCGCAAAATAGTCATATCAGTTCGCTACGCCGGCCATGTGTCTGGCGCAAATGAAACCGAAAGTCATTGCCGGACCGAGGGTCGCTCCAGGGCCGGGATAGCTGCCGCTGAATATGCTCGCCATGTCGGTCCCCGCCGCATACAGGCCGGGAATCGCGCTGCCATCGTGAGCCAGTACTTGCCCGTGGGCGTTGGTGCGCAGCCCGGCAAATGTGCCGAGATCACCGGGGAGTATCTTGACGCAATAGAACGGCGGCCGGTCGATAGGAGCGAGGCACGGATTGGGACGGTGATCCGCGTCGCCTTGGTACTGATTGTAGGCGTTACGTCCGCGCCCAAAATCCGGATCCTCGCCTTGCCGCGCAAACGGGTTGAAGCGCTCAAGCGTTGCGGCCAGCGCGGCCGCATCGATGCCCGCGCGCGCTGCCAACTCGGCGACGGTGTTGCCGCGTTGCAGGTAGCCTGAGCGCAGATAAGGTCCCAGCGGTATGGGAAATGGCTTGGCCATGCCCAGCCCATAGCGCTTGATGAACCGGTCGTCGCACATCAGGAAGAACGCGGTGCCGCCGTCTTTAGCGAGAACCCGCAGCATCGCTTCGACCACGTCGTGATAGGAGTCGCTCTCGTTGGCGAAGCGCTTGCCGCCCGCGGTGACGGCGATGGAGCCGGGCTTGGCGCGATCGAAGCTGTGCGGGTAGGTGCCGAACGTGCCATCGCCGCGCGGCACGCGCGAGACCGGCATCCACGCCGCCGGATTCGAACAGTTCTCTTCGACCACCGCACCCACGGCTTCCGCCATGCGCAAGCCATCGCCGGTATCTCCCGGGGCCGCGAGCGAATAGTGGCCCGTCGCGGACGGCTGGTGTGGATAGAGCCGGTGGCGCCTGTCAGCATCGTGCGGAAAGCCGCCCGCCGCGCACACCACGCCGCGGCGCGCAATGACTTTCACTTCCCCTGTCGGCTTATGGACGGTCGCGCCGATCACCTTGCCGTCCTCGACCAGGAGACCGGTAACCGGTGACGACACCCAGATCGGGACGTTCGACTTGAACGCACTGGTTGCGAGGCGGCCGATCAGCGCGTTGCCGTTCATCAAGCGCACGTCGCGGCCGTGCATCACGACGTCACGCAAGTGCGCCGCGATGCGGCCGGCGACGTATAACGCCGATCGCGGCGATTTGCGCGCCTTGAAGAAGTGGTTGAAGTCGGGACCTGACCCGACCTTGAGGCCGAACAGTGTCATTTCGCGAACCTGCGGCCGCAACTGCGCGAGCCTGTCGCCGAGTAATAGGCCGTCGTAGGATTCCGCGTAGATCGACCGCCCGCCCGGCAGCGCACCGGGTGCATCCGGGTGGTAGTCGGGATAGGAGGGTCCCAGCACGAATTCGACGTCGGTTTGGGTCTGGAAGAATTCGACCATCGCCGGTCCGTTCTGCAGGAACGCTTCGATGCGTTCTGCGTCGTAGCGGTCGCCTGTTTCGTGCCGCAGATAAGTGCGCGCGCGCTCGAGCGAATCCTGCACTCCCGCGCGCACCGCGAGCGGATTGCACGGAATCCACAGCCAGCCTCCGGAGAGCGCCGTGGTGCCGCCGAACCACGCGTCTTTTTCCACGACGATGGTGTCGAGTCCCGATTTGCCGGCCGTGACGGCAGCCGCCAGGCCACCGGCGCCGCTGCCGATCACGAGCACATCACAGGTCACTGAGTCAGTCACAGTTGCAGAGTGTAGCAAGGCAGCGCGGAGGCATAAACTGCGATAAATCAATAAATGAAAAGATAAATGGGATCGGAGCCGCCACGGTTTTTGCGCAGCAGGCCGTAGGTGACATTTTGTCACCATCCTGCTAATATGCTTCCCGGCGTCATTGCCGATGGGTGACGCAAACACGCTGATTCCCAAACCGCAGATCTCAACCGCTGACTGCTGATATGACTCTAACGACTCTAGAACGTGGCCGAATCACGGCCAGAGTGCCGCAAAACGTGCAGGACACTTTGCAGCAGGCAGCCGATCTGCTGGGGGCGACGCTTAATCAATTCGTGGTACAAGCCGCCCTGAACGAAGCGCAGCGCGTGATCGAACGCGGGCGCGTCATCCATCTGTCCGGCAACGATGCGGCGTTTCTGTTGAACCTGCTGGAGAATCCGCCGGCGCCCAACGCGCGTTTGCGGCGGGCGTTCCGCAATTACGAAAGCAGAAAAGCCGATGTTGAAGATTCAACCTTTACGTGGGAACCACGATCGAAGCCGGTTCGAAAGCGGAAACGGCGAGCTTGACCTTTGGCTTCGCCAGACGGCGCAGCAGCACCAGAAACGTGGTATCTCGAAGACCTTTGTCGCCATCGCGGACGATGACCCGTCGCGCATACTCGGTTTCTACGCGCTGACGGCCTGTGAGGTCGTGCGCCAGGATCTGCCAGGCGATCTTGCCAAGAGATTGCCGCGGAAAGTTCCGTGCATCCGGCTCGGGCGACTGGCAGTGGACCGTTCCGTCCAGGGCCAGGGACTTGGGGAACTGTTGCTCATGAATGCAATCGACCGCTCGCGGCGGGTGCTGGAGGACGTGGGCGTGTACGCCTTGTTCGTGGACGCCAAGGATGCCAATGCTGCGGCGTTCTACGGGAAGTACGGATTCCGGCCGTTGCCGGAGCAACCGCTGCAGCTTGTGCTTGTGCTCGCCGGGTTGATTTGACTAATCCGGTGAACATCCTTTCACTCGCGCCGTTGACCGTTTTGCCCGCATCACCTCTCGAGCAGATCGACGCGGCGCAAGCTGCCGGGTTCGATGCCGTCGGGTTGCGGCTGCAGCCGGTCATGCCGACCGATATCGACATCATGGGGAACGCGGACCTGCGGCGTGACATCGAGCGGCGTCTCGCTGCCACCGGGTTGAAGGTCCTCGACATCGAGGTATTCCGCGTCGGGCCTCGCATTGCGCGCATCTTTCCGCCCTGCAGCGCGCCGATGCTGTCGCCCGCTGCACGCGGAAGTTGCTCAAGTTGCGCTGCCCGCGGTCTGCCTAAACGAACCCCTCCGTGATCGGCAAGGACACAACTTTGATCTATGTCAAAGTTCGACGGGGGCCGGGCACGTTACCCTAGGACCTCGTCGGAGGAGCTGAAGTGACGATCCTGTATCGATTGAGCAGCTTGCTTGCGATCGCCTTTTCGGTCATTCAGCCCGCGCTTGCACAGGATTCCCCGACCAGGCTGGTTCGCATCATCGTCGGATATCCATAGGCGGTGGTGAAACCGTCCCTGTAAGCCTGGATTTGCACCCTCGGGGCGGCTTTATGTGCTGCCGCCTGGGCTGACCGATTTGTGAACAATGGGAGACATGCTATGGCGTACGGTTACGCAGATCGAATTCTGCGGGTTGACTTGAATACGCACCGGACTTGGACCGAACCGCTGCCCCCGACAGAGGTATTGCGCAAGTACGTCGGCGGCACCGGCCTTGCGCTCTACTATCTGGTGAAAGAAACACCGCGAGGCGCAAAGGCTGGAGACCCGGAAGTGCCGCTGATTTTCATGACCGGCCCGCTCGCCGGGACACGTGCGCCGAGCTCATCGAACTATGTCGTGGTGTCGTTGCACTACGAAATTCCCTACGCTCCCGGCGCCGGGCACTCCCACGGATTCTGGGCTGCTTTCCTCAAGCATGCCGGTTACGAGGGCATCATCATTTCCGGTGCGTCCGAAAAGCCCGTGTATCTCTTCATCGACGACGACCGCGTCGAGATACGCGACGCACAAAAATTCTGGGGTCAGGGCACTCGGGAAACGGAGCGGCTTATCAAGCGCGAGATTGGCGGCGAGGAAGACAAAGTCAGCGTTGCGTGCATTGGCCAGGCCGGGGAGGCACGCCTGCATGGCGCCATGATCAAGAACGACCGGAACCATGGAGCGGGCAAAGGCAGTCCGGGCGCGATCATGGGGTGCAAGAATCTGAAAGCGATCGCGGTTCGCGGCACCGGCGACGTCGCGATCGCGCACCGGCAGACCTTTCTGGATACGGCCGTGCAATGGGAGGCGAATCTGTTCGAACCGGACGCGGGTTCCACGACCCCGCTGGGTGCCTTGTGGCACGACGGCGGCATGACCCGCCAGCACAAGATCATGGCAGGAAGAGGCCAGGTCGCAGTCAAAAACCTCACAGACGTTGACTTCGGCAAAAAATTTTCGCAGAGCTATATCGATGCCTGCAAGGAATGGACAGTAACGCCGACGCCTTCCTACAACTGTAAAATTGCGTGCTCTTACGACGTCAAGATCACCTCGGGTCAGTTCGCCGGTTTCACGGCAAGCCTGTGCGGCGGGGGAGAACCCTTCGAGGGAGCCGCCGGCATGGTCGGCGTGATGGACCCCGGCCAGGCGATTGCACTTACCGATCACTACGACGACATCGGCTGGGAGGCGGGCCACGGCGGCTCGTTGATGGGCATGGTATTCGAAGCCTACAACCGCGGCATCATTACAAAAAAAGACACCGGGGGACTCGATCTCACCTGGGGGAACTATGAAGCCTACATGGAGCTCATCCAGCAAATGCTTGAGCGCCGCGATTTCGGCGCGAAACTGATTGGCGATCTGAAGGATGTGGCGCGCGATCTCGGTATTGAAGACCTGCTCGTTCACGTGAAGGGCGCTTCGATCAACATCCACGACTGGCGCCCTCTGTGGGGATCGCTCTTCGGGCAGATCATCGCGGGCACGGGCGCGGCTCACCAGATCGAATATCCACGCCTGCGTTTTGACGAGGCAAATTCGAAGGTGGGCAAGAAGCCGGAAAAAGTTTTCGCGACGCAGAAGAAGAAACTTTGGGAAGACAATCTGGGCGTTTGCATGTTTGCTTGCCAAGGGGTCAAGGACGTTGTGTCACTGGCAACAAAGTCATTGGCCACCGCCACGGGATGGGACGATTTCACCGAAGAAGATGCGCTGCGGGTTGGCGAGCGGACCGTTATTTTGATGCGCCTCATTGCAGTAAGCCGCGGGTTCAAGAAGAGCGACGAGCTCGACGTGGGCAAGCGGCTACTCGAGGCGCCGACCGCGGGACCGGCGGCAGGAATTGCCATGGCGCCGTATCTGGAGGAAATGGTCGATCGCTACTACGCCGCGGCGGGCTGGGACCTGAACTCCGGATGTCCCACGCAAGCGGCCATCAAGCGCCTGGGCATGGAAGACGTGGCCAACTGGCTCGGAATCACGTGATTAGTACGAGCTAGGGAGATATTCCCATGGCGAAACGAAACTTGCTCGGCGCTGAATTCGCCACGCGCACCTTCTGCCATGCAAGCGGTTTCAGTGGTCGAAACCACGCACTTCCACCAGCCTTACGCGGGTCATCTCGGCGAGCGAATTGATTCCCACCAGCGCCATGTCGCGATGGATCTCGTCGCGCAGCAGCTTGGCGGCGTGAAGCACGCCCGCTTCCCCGGCAATTGCCGCCGCGTAAAAAATGGGCCGGCCGACGAAGACACATTTTGCGCCGAGGCCCAGCGCTTTCAGCACGTCGGTGCCGCGACGCACGCTGCTGTCCAGCATTACAGTCATGTTGCCGGCTTCGGCCACGATGCCCGGCAGCACGCGCAGCGGCGCGATGGATCCGTCGAGCTGGCGGCCACCGTGGTTGGAGACGATGATGCCATCGGCGCCGCATTCGCGCACGCGGCGCACATTGGCCTTGTTGAGGATGCCTTTCACCACGAGGTTGCCTTTCCACAGGCGCCGTATCAGTTCCAGGTGCGGCCAGGACAGCTTGTCCATCGGCCCCGTCTCGCGCTCGCCGCTGAACGCAACCATCGGGCATCGTGCCACGGCCATGTTTTCTATGTGAGGCATGCCGTGCAGCAACAGCGTCCGAAAAAAATTGCCAAACAGCCAGCGCGGCCGGGTAAACCCGTCCCAGGCAAGCCGCAGGCTGTAGTGGAACGGCCTGCGGAACCCGCCGCGAATACTGACTTCAAGGTTGGCCGACACCGGTATGTCGACCGTGAGCACCAGAGTCTCGTATCCGGCCCGCGCCACGCGCTCGACCACTCGCCGGATCGCATCGTCGTCACCGGGCAGATAAGCCTGAAACCAGGTGTTGGGACCGGCTGCGCGCACCGCTTCCAGCGTCGTCAGGGCCGCGCCGCTCAGTATCATCGGCACATTGGCGCGCGCCGCGGCGCGCGCGACCACGCGGTCGCCGTCATACGCCCCGAGGCTGATACCGCCCATGGGCGAGAAGCCGAAAGGAGAGTCGTAGGTGCGGCCAAATATCGTGGTCTTCTGCGTGCGTTGTGCAGTGCCAACCAGCACCTCGGGAACGAAAGCCAGTTCGTCGTATGCGGCGCGATTGGCAAGGGCCGACGCATTTCTTTCGGCGCCGCTGAGGATATAGCCGAATATGACGCGCGGAATGTAGTGGCGCGCGGGTGCCTCGAAGTCGTCCAGCGACAGTATCCCGCGCAGGACGCGCGGACCCGCGATCGCAGGAGCACGCCATGTGCTCGTCTGGTCGCTGGCGGGGTTTGCGTTGTTCGGGGAGGCATCAGCGGCAGTGGGCATTTCGGGCTCCGGGTAAAGGCGACAGGCTGGCTCTGTGTTTGCCAGTCTCGCGTGTCGTCGTGTCCGCAGCGAACGGCGGACCGGGCAAGAATGACAGAACTGCGCGGGACTGTAAACGTGCTGCGAGCACATGCCGATGCCAGCGTGAGATCGGGAAGGGCACTTGTCGCTTGTTTGCAAAATTCACCGAAGTGACCTAGCATTCCATGGGGCAGGAGGAGGAGACATGTTCAGATTGAGGTCAGGATTGTTTTGGTGCGCAGTGCTGATTGCGTGCGCGCCTGCAGCAAGCTTTGGGCAGCAGCAGGCGGCGAAGGACTATCCGTCCAGGTCGATCCGCCTGGTGGTGCCTTACGCCCCCGGCGGGGGAATAGATTTCGTCGGGCACGCGCTCGGACAGAAGATCGCGCCGGTGATCGGCCAGAATCTGTTTCTCGACAACCGGCCCGGTGCAGGCGGTTCCATCGGGGCCGACGCGGTCGCGAAATCAAAGCCGGACGGTTACACGATCCTTGTCACCTCCTCCGCTCACGCGAGTCTGCCGAGCATCTATAAGAGCCTGCCCTACGACCCGGTGAAGGACTTCACGCCCATCTCGCTCGTGGCGAACAGCGTGGGTTTCGTGCTGGTCGTTCACCCGAGCGTACCCGCGCGGTCGGTGAAGGAGCTGATTGCGCTCGCGAAGGCGCAACCCGGCAAGCTCAACTACGGCTCCAGCGGCGTGGGCGGCGTGATACAGCTGGCGGTCGAGGCGTTCAACCTGGCGGCCGGGACGAAGATCGCGCACGTGCCCTACAAGGGGGTCGCGCAGGCCATGATCGATCTTCTCAGCGGGCGCATCGATTTGACCATCAGCCCGGGGACGGTCGTGCTCCCGCATATCCAATCGGGCAAGCTGCGGGCCCTCGGCATCACCGCGACGGTGCGCTGGAGCGCGCTTCCCGAAGTGCCCACCATCGACGAAGCGGGGCTCAAGGGCTACAAGTACGTGGTCTGGTATGGCATGTGGTTTCCGGCAGGCGCGCCGACCGAGTACGTGACGCGCATCCGCGCCGAGGTGGTCAAGGCATTCGAGGATCCGGCGATGAAGCGCTCGTTTGCCGAACAAGGGTACGTTCCCATCGCATCCACGCCGCAGGAGTTCAGCAAGACGATCGTCGAGGATATGGAGTTCCACCGCAAGCTGGTCGCGCGGATAGGACTGACGCCGCAGTGACCCGTAGGGGGCCGCGCCCTCATGAAACTGCGGCACACTCTCAAAACCGCCGCCGTGGGCCGTGACCGGATTGATGGCATCCGGGTTGCGGTGGACCTTGCGCAACTCTGTCTTACGATCTGCTTTCGTGTTACGTTTTACCTGGAAAAAATTCAGTGGAGGTTTGTTATGGCGATAGGGCAGACGGATCATCCGACCTATAGCACACTGCATTTCCTGGTGCGCCACGGCGACTGGGTTGCGGTGATCGTGGCATTGGCGCCGGTTGTGGCAGGGGTGCTCGCGTGGGTGACAGGGTTGTCGCCGGTTTATGCGGTCGCCGGCATCCTCGGAGGGGCATTTCTGTACTTGATCATGCGCAGCTACGTCGAGTTGGTGCGGGTCATTGTCGACATGCTGCTTCCCAAGTGAGCCGAGCCAGGCGAGTGGAGAGATGTGATGAGTGAGCCTTATACGTTCGATGCGGTGGTCGTGGGCGCGGGAATTGCCGGATCGGTTGCGGCGGTGCGGCTGGCCGAGCAGGGATTGCGCGTGGCGATGCTCGAAAAAGGCGAGCACGAAAAATATCCGTGCAATGCACGCATGACGGGCGGCGCTTTCCATGTGGCGTTTCGCGATGTCAACGATCCTGAAAGCGTGCTGCTCGACGCGATGAACGCGCGCAGCCGCGGCTTCTCGCGCCCCGAGCTGGTTAATGCGATGGCCAAGGATATCGGCACGGCCGTGCAATGGCTGCAAACGAAAGGCGTGAGATTCATCAAGGTCGGCCACGAAATTCATCGCCAGCACACGCTCGCGCCGCCGATCCTGCTGCAGGGCAGAACCTACTGGGAGGGACGCGGCGGCGACGTGTTGCTGCGTACGTTGGGCGGCGCGCTCAAGACACTGGGCGGCACGCTCATGCTCGGGGCGCGCGCGGTGCGCTTGAGCATGCAGGACGGGAAGTGCGTTGGGCTGGAGATGGAGCATAAAGGTACGCGTATTCACGTGCAGGCGGGCAGCGTGGTGCTCTGCGACGGCGGCTTCCAGGCGAATCACGAATTGCTGCGGGAGTTCATCACCGCGGCGCCGGAGAAAATAAAACAGCGGGGGGCTGCCACCGGCAACGGCGACGCTCTGAAAATGGCGCGCGAGGTCGGCGCGCAACTCGTCGGGATGAACCGGTTCTACGGGCATGTGCTGGCGCAGGACGCGATGCACAACGACGATCTGAGCCCGTTTCCGATCATGGACTTCGTGTGCACGGCCGGCGTGGTGATCGACGCGTCGGCGCGGCGTTTTGTCGATGAAGGATTGGGCGGTGTCTGCGTGACCAACAGCATCGCAGGCTTGCCGGACCCGCTCGCGGCGACGGTCGTTTTCGATGACGCGATCTGGGACGGCCCCGGCCGCGAATTCATCTCACCGGCCAATCCATTGCTGGTGTCGCGCGGCGGCACGTTGCTGACGGCGCCCGATCTCGCCGGTCTGGCCGGGCAACTCGGGATACCGGCGGCGGCGTTGGCCGAGACCGTTGCGCGCTACAACGCCGCGGTCGATGCCGGGGAAACCGCGCGGCTAGCTCCGCCGCGAACCATCGCGACGCATAAGCCGCATCCCATCCGCACACCGCCTTTTCATGCAATCCGGCTGTGTGCGGGCATTACTTACACCATGGGCGGGATTGCCATCGACGCGAACGGCCGTGTTTTGAACGCGGTCAACGTGCCGATTGCCGGCCTTTATGCCGCCGGTTGCGCGACCGGAGGCCTCGAGGGCGGGGAATTCATCGCTTATATCGGCGGGCTGACCAAGTCCACGGTGACCGCCTACCGGGCGGCGAACGAAATCGCGGCCAGCCACGCAAAAAATTGATCTAAAACCATCAGATAATATCATTTGATCTGATGCAAGGGCGTTGTCATACTGCGCGCTGCGACGGCATGCAGTCACTGCCGGTTCGAAGGAGAAGACCATGTTTCTTGAGCAGATCAAGACGGCGGAAGAGGAATGGAAGGAACGCCATAAGGACGAGATTTCGCAGGCGGAAGCCGTGAACGCGGCGTGCGAAGATGGCATCCCGCTGAAGGTTCTCTACACCCCCTCTGACTCCAAGGCTGATTTCTACGCGGAGGTCGGTTTCCCCGGCGATTTCCCGTTCACGCGCGGCAACGACGCCGCGGGTTATCGCAAGAAACTCTGGACCATCAGTCATTACGCCGGATTCGGCAGCCCGCGAGAAACCAACGTGCTGTTCCGCAAGATGATCGATCACGGTGGCGTGCCGCCCTACATGGCGCTCGACCTGCCGACCCAGCTTGGGCTTGACCCCGACCATCCCATGGCCCGGGGCGAAGTCGGGATGGCCGGAACTTCGGTGACCTCGCTGCGCGACTGGGAAACCATATTCGAAGGCATCAAGCTCGAAGACACGTTTGTCGGGACGGTCATCAACGCGCCGGCCGCGGTGTTTCTGGCGATGCACGTGGTGCTGGCCGAAAAACAGGGCGCCGACCTGAAAAAAATCCGCGGCAATCTGCAGAACGACATCCTGAAGGAATTCACCGCGCGCGGCAATTTCATATTCCCGGTCGCGCCGTCGCTGCGGCTGGTCACGGATACGCTCGAATACTGCGCGCAGCATCTGCCTGCGTACTGGCCGCTCAATGTTTGCGGCGGACACTATCCCGAAGCCGGCGCCAACCGCGTGCACGAGGTCGCGTTTGCATTTGCGGACGCGTTTACCTACATCGACGATGCCATCAGGCGTGGCGTGAATATCGACAACTTCGCCAAAGGCATCTTCTTCCTGATGAAGACCAACCATACCGATCTGCTCGAAGAGGCCGCGAAGTTCCGCGCCATGCGCAAGATCTGGGCGACGCGCCTGCGCGACCACTACGGCGCCAAGGACGCGGAAACCATGAAATGCCGGGTGCTCGCGCACAGCGGGGGCTCGCTGCTCACGCGCGAGCGGCCCGAACTGAATATCGCGCGCACCACGCTCGCCTGCGTGGCGGGGGTGCTCGGCGGCATACAGCTGATCGGCTTGCGCACGATGGACGAGGTGTTCGGCATTCCGACCGAGAAATCCGAACTGATCGCGATCGGCACGCAGCATGTCGTCGCGCACGAGACCGGCTTGCCCGATGTGGTGGACCCGCTCGGCGGTTCCTATTATGTCGAGGCGCTGACCGCCGAATTCGAGCGCAAGGTGCTCGAAGAGCTGGAGCGCATCGAGCGCATGGGCGGCATGGTCAAGGCGATCGAGTGCGGTTACGTGCGCAAGGCCATTGCGCAGGATGCCTACCGCACGCACCGCGCGTGGGAAAACGGCGACAAGGTGAAAGTCGGCGTCAACAAATACCAGATCGAAGAAAACGATCCGCCGCGCCAGCCTTACGCCTACAAACCGGAGGAGGAACAGCGTCAGCTCGAGGCGGTCCGGCAATTGCGCCGCGAACGCGACAATGCCGCGGTGGACCAGGCGCTCAAGCGCATCGTCGAGACCGCGCAGCGGCCGGCGGCGACCGGGAACAACCTGATGCCGCCGATCATCGAGGCGGTGCGCGCGTATGCAACGATCGGTGAAATCTGCGGCGCGCTCAGGAGAGTGTTCGGCGAGTATTCCGAGCCCACGAGCTTCTGATGAGCACTCAGCAGCGGAAGATCCGGGTGTTGATGGGCAAACCGGGCCTGTGCGGCCACGACCGCGGCATCGTGCTGGTGGTCATGGCGTTGCGGGACGCGGGTATGGAAGTGATCTACTCCGGCCGCCACAATTCGCCCGAGAGCCTCGTTGAAGTCGCGATCCAGGAAGACGTCGACGTGTTGGGAGTGAGCATCTTGGCCGGTGGACACCTCAGCCTTTGCGAGCGCATCGCTACGTTGCTGCGCGAGCGCAACGCGCAGGACATCGTGTTGCTGGCAGGCGGATTCATTCCGCCCGAGGACATCCCGAAGATGAAGGCGTTCGGCGTAAGGGAAGTATTCAGGGACGGCGCCAGGCTCGAAGAAATCGTGCAGTTCATCGAAAAGGTCGCCACCGAGCGCGCCGCGGCATGAACCCAAAACAGGGAGAGTGATGATGGGGGTCACAGAGTCACTGACCAGGTTTCTTTTGCAAACGACTTACGATGATTTTCCGCGGGAGGTCGTCGCCAGGGCCAAGATTCTGGCCGTCGATTTTGTGGGAGGGGCTCTGGCAGGCTGCCGGACTCATGTGAGCAACATCTTCACCGATTACGTGAAGGAACTGGCGGCAAAACCCGAAGCGGTGGTCATCGGCAGGAATTTCAAGACGAACGCTCAATATGCGTCATATCTGAACGGGATCTTCAACCATTCCACCGAACTCGAGTCGGTGAGCCAGCGTACCTCGCCGAATCCGCTGGCGGTGCTGGCGACGTCGCTTGCCCTCGGCGACAAGCTGAAGCTTCCCGGGAAAAAGGTCCTGGAGGGACTGATCCTCGGATTCGAGGTTCAAGGCAGAGTGGGCGGACCGTCCCTGAAGGGGATCAGCAAGAAAGGCCGGATCAGTATTTTCAATCACCTCGGGACGGCATCCACCGCCAGCAAGATGATGGGGTTGAACCTGGAACAAACGAGAATGGCCATCGGCACCGCTGCGTTTCAGGCCGGGGGCTTGTTGACCTCGGTGGGAACGATGGCCCACGTTCTGGAACTCGCCTATGGATCGCGCGACGGCATCGAGGCGGCGGAGTTGGCCAGGAAAGGGATTACAGCGCACCCCGATATCATCGAGACTCCCCAGGGATTTTGCGAGGCGTTGATCGAGGAGGGGGGATACGACCTGAACGAGATGACCAAAGACCTGGGGAAAACCTATCAGCTCGTGACGCCGGGCATTTCCGTCAAGAAGTATCCGTGCTGCTACCGCGCGCATCGCGCGCTGGATGCTTATTACGACATGTTGGGCGAACACAAAATAACCAATGCCGATATCGACAAGATCACCATCGACATGAACCTCTACGATTCCTATCTGATGAAATTTCCGGAGCCCAGAACCGGCGAAGAGGCGAGATTCAGCTTTCGCCATATTTTCGGGGCGGCGCTGCTGAAAGGGAAAGTGTGGATTGATTCTTTTTCGGACGAAGCCGCTTTCGACCGCAAGTACGTAGCGGCCCGCGAACGGGTGGAAGAGGTCGTCCACAGCGAATGGCCCCCGGGCCGGGTCGACGCCCGCATTCCGATCACGATCAAGCTCAAAGACGGCAGGACCTTCACCAAGGAAAACGCGTCTCCCCGCGAACCCACGCTGGATCAATTGCTGGACAGATATCGTGAGGCTGCCGAAGGGATACTAACCGCCGAGCAGACGAAACGGTCGCTGGAGCTGTTGCTGGATATGGAACACTCGCGGGATGTTTCGCAGATCGTTGGTCTCCTGACTGGCAAGTCCTGATGTCGTCCGTCCGCCCGCGCTCTCCCCGTATATAGGAATGACCATGACTCAGACAATTTCCGAACGCCTCGCGCAATTCAGCGAGAATTTGCGGTTCGAAGACATTCCGCCGGAGGTGGTGGACAAGACCAAACAGCACTTGCTCGACCTCGTCGGTGTCTGCATCGGCTCGACGCGCATCGATTTCGGCAAGTCCGCGCTCAAGCTGATCGCGGGATGGGGCGGCACGCGCGAGGCCACGCTGATCGGCCGGCGCACCAAAGTGCCGGCGCACCACGCGGCGCTTTGCAACGGCATCCTCGGCCACGGGCAGGACTACGACGACACGCACACCGAATCGGTGGTGCATCCGAGCGCGGCGCTGGCGCCGGTCGCGCTGGCAGTGGCCGAACGCACCGGTTGCTCCGGACGCGAGATGCTGACGGCGCTCATCGGCGGCCTGGAGGCGACGATCCGCATCGCCATGCCCGCGCTGAACAAAATTCATTTGCGGGGATTCCATACGACCTCGGTGGCCGCCACTTTCGGCGCCGCGCTGATCACCGCGCGGCTTGAAAAAATCGGTTTGCAGCGGGCGATTCAGGCGGTGGGAATCGGCGGCAGTTTTGCATCGGGACTGCTCGAATGCGTTCCGGCGGGGTCGGGCGCGAAGCGCTTGCATGCCGGCTGGGGTGCGCTGTGCGGAATTGTCGCGGCACAACTCGCGGAAGGGGACTACACCGGACCGAATACCGTCTTCGAGGGCAAACTCGGCGTCTACAATTCGTTTCTGCGCGGCGAGACGCTCGATCTGGACGTGATTTTCAAGGGGCTGGGACGCGAGTGGGAAATTCTGCAAATTCGCCCCAAGCTCTATCCATGCTGCCATTATCTGCAGGCATTTCTCGATTGCGCGGCGGCTTTGCGGCGCGAGAAGAACATACGGGCCGATGATATTGCGGCGCTTTCGTGCCGGATCGCGCAGGGGGCGGTCAACATGGTGTGCGAGCCGTGGGAGAAAAAACTCAAGCCGGTCACCGGCTACGACGCGCGCTTCAGTTTGCCCTTTGCAGTTGCGCTGATGCTGATCAGGGGCAAAGCAGGCGTCGCCGAGTTTTCCGCGAAAGTCGCGGCCGATCCAAAAATCCGGCAACTGATGGCGAAGGTCCAATACGCCGTGGAGCCGAAGTACGAGGTCAAGGACATGCCCGGCTGGGTCGAGGTGACAATGAAGGATGGCAGCCGGCACGTGTGGGAGGTTCCGGAAGTTCGCGGCAACGCGAAACACCCGATCGCATTGGCGGAATTGCTGGATAAATTCAACGCCGGCACCGCATCCCTGGGCGCCGCTGCGAGCTCGCGCATCGCGGATGAGATACTCACGCTGGATACGCACGCAGACATCCGCGGCCTCATGGCCCTCTTGAACGGGCGCAGGGCTGCCAAGAGCGCGGCGTGAGTTACGCCGGGTCGGCGTAGCGGCCCTACAACGTGGCTGGCGATCCACTCAAGCTGCGGTCAGACGAGTTCGTGGCCGGTGTTTTGCGCGGCGACCACCGCTCGATTGCGCGCGCCATTTCGGCGGTCGAGAACGAAACCGGGACCGGCCGCGCGATCATGCAAGGTATCCATACGCACCTCGGGCGCGCGCAGGTGCTCGGCATCACCGGCTCGCCGGGTGCCGGCAAGTCGACGCTCGTGAGCGAACTGATCGGCGAGTTCACGCGGCGCGGCAAGTCGGTGGGCGTGGTGGCGGTGGATCCCTCGAGTCCGTTTTCCGGCGGAGCGATACTCGGCGACCGCATCCGCATGGAGCGGCACTCGCTCGCGGAACGCGTATTCATTCGCTCGCTGGCTTCCCGCGGGCATCTCGGCGGCCTGTCGCGCGCCGTGTTCAAGGTCGTCGATGTGCTGGACGCGGCAGGTTTCGAGCTGATCATCGTCGAGACGGTCGGCGCCGGCCAGTCCGAGGTGGAAATTGCCGAGATCGCGGACACGCGGGTGGTCGTGTGCCCGCCAGGCCTCGGGGACGACGTGCAGGCGATCAAGGCAGGCATACTCGAAATCGCGGATATCCTGGTGGTGAGCAAAGCCGATCTCCCGCTCGCCGATAAAACCGAACTGGATCTGCGCTTCATGCTCAGCGTCAAGAGCAATGCGCCGCGGCAGCCGGCCATCGTGCGCGTGAGCTCGGTGAACGGCACGGGCATCACGGAACTCGCCGACGCGATATTCGCCATGACCCACAGCGCAGGCAACAGGCGCGGGACCGGTTCGCGCGAGCGCATGCGCCGCTTGTTCGCGCAGGAGGCCGGGAATCTGTTGCGCGAGCGCCTGACGGCGCTCGAGAGTGCGGCGCTGGATGAGCTGTGTGACGCCGCTGCGCGCGGCGAGATCGGGCATGAGGCGGCGGTATCAAATGCCATTCGCCTTGTCATGAACGACGGTTCATGAGATTGGCGGAATCAATCAAAAGCTAACGTCCCGTATAACCGGCCCGCGGCCAGCGAACGCAGCAACGCTGGCGAGGGTCGGTATTCATGCAGCGGTTAGCACTCAAGCTGCCCATACTTCGAAACGCGCCTCCGGCTTCGGGATTCGATCTTAAGGCCCCGTCTTCGTACAGGCAAATGGCCAGATCACCTTGGCCCCGGACGGATGAATCTGCCCGTGCTGATCGATATAGGAGACCGGTACCTTTTGGTGGCGCTTTTTGACGGGGTCTATCGGTGTCATGTCTCCCGAAAGCAGCTGCAAATAGTCGTAACGATACCTCCACTTTCTGCCGCCGACCTGCAAAGACCGGTCTCCATAGACGTTGAGGTGCAAGTGGACGTAAGTCGCGCTTCGCCCCGTTTTGCCGACGTATCCGATGGCCTGTCCGCGCCTGACGTTCTGGCCCTGATCAACGCTGAACCCGGACAGGTGGACATAGTTGGAGTAAATGCGGGCCCCCAGGCCATGGTGTTCAATCGCCACATAGTTTCCGCGGGCGCCCTCGAGGTCTTGCCCTCTTTCAATGACACGACCATCCGCGATTGCGAGGACAGGCGAGCCTTCTGGTAAGGTCCAGTCGACGCCTGCATGAACAATCCCGTGAGCCTCGGTCCGCTTATTTCCGCTGCGGTTCAGCTGAGTGCCAAAGCCCAGCGACATCTCGGGGCAATGCGCGTCCGCAGGCATCTGGGGGGACAATCCGGTCTCGTAAAGACCTGCCGCAATCTGCTCCTCCGGCGTTCCCTGCCCAATCGCGCTGCGCAGCGCTACGATGGATAAGGCGGCAGCCGCGATTGCAGCGACGCCGCGCGGACCGAGCATGCGTAGGCGAAACTTCCCCGTGAACCAACGTCTGGAGCAGGGACCAAGGCAGGTGGCCAATTCGGAGAAGCTCATCTTGAGCGCCAACGTTCCCGCTCAGCGGCGAGCCGCTTGCGGCGCGTCTGCTGCAGCGGGTGGTTGGGCGTGATTCAGCACCAGCTCGCCACGCGCCTCACGAGCAACAAGAAACGCCGAACGAAGGAATAATGCGCAGATAAGCGCACCAACTGCAATATCCGGCCAAGGCGAAAGCGTCATCCACACCGCCAGCGCAGCCAGCAACACCGAGACGTTCGCAATGAGGTCGTTTCTTGAGCACAGCCAGACTGACCGCATGTTGATGTCCTCGGCGCGGTGGCGCCAAAGCATGGCAAAGCAAACGCCGTTCGCGGCAAGCGCGAGCGTACCCACGGCACCCATAGTCTCAAACGCCGGGAGTTGAGGATAAAGGAGCTTGTACACGACCTGCCCAAAGACGAACACGCCGAACAGCCCCATCACCGCTGCCTTCGCCACCGCGGCCCGCGCTTTCCAGACGGGGCCTCGCGCGACGACATAGAGGCTGAAACCATAAACAAGGGCGTCGCCCAGCATGTCGAGGGAGTCCGCGAGCAGGGCCACGGACCCCGCAAGCAAGCCAGACACCAGCTCCAGGACAAACATTCCGGCGTTCACCAGCAGAACAGCGCGAAGAGTCGCCGATTGGCGCTCCCGCAGCCGTTCGACGACACCGGCCTTATCGATGCAGCAATCGTCCATCGTCTCGATCACGCCCAACGTTCCGGTTCAGCGGCGGCGCGCACCGCCGCTGGAGCCGGCTGTTAGCTGACCGCTTCTGCCGCCCGGTGAAGCCCTCGAAAACGCTCATGCCACGATCAGGCGAGGTCGAAGCGGTCCAGATTCATCACCTTGGTCCACGCGGCCACGAAGTCCTGCACGAACTTCTCCTTCGCGTCGTCGCTTGCATAGACCTCGGCGAGGGCCCGCAGCTGCGAGTTCGAACCGAAGACGAGATCAACGCGCGTGCCGGTCCACTTGACCTTGCCCGTCTTGCGGTCGCGCCCTTCGAACACGTCCTCGGCGCCCGAGACCGGCTTCCATTCGGTGCCCATGTCGAGCAGGTTGATGAAGAAGTCGTTGGTCAGCGCCTCGGGCTTGGAGGTGAAGACCCCGTGCTTCGCGCCACCGACGTTGGTCCCCAGCATGCGCATGCCGCCGACGAGGACCGTCATCTCGGGCGCCGTGAGCGTCAGGAGCTGCGCCCTGTCGACCAGCAGTTGCTCGGCGGAGACCTCGAACTTGCCCTTCAGGTAGTTGCGGAAGCCGTCGGCGATCGGCTCGAGCACGGCGAAGGACTCGGCGTCCGTCTGGTCCTGCCTCGCGTCCATGCGTCCGGGCTTGAAGGGCACCTTCACGGAAACGCCGGCCTTCTTCGCGGCCTGCTCGACGCCCGCGCAGCCCGCGAGCACGATCAGGTCGGCGAGCGACACTTTCTTGCCGCCCTTCGCCTTCTTGTTGAAGTCGGCCTGGATGCCCTCGAGCGCCTTCAGCACCTTCGCCAGTTGCGCCGGCTGGTTCACGGCCCAGTCCTTCTGCGGGGCGAGCCGGATGCGCGCGCCATTGGCGCCGCCGCGCTTGTCGGAACCGCGGAAGGTGGACGCCGACGCCCAGGCCGTCGACACGAGCTGCGACGCCGACAGCTTCGAGGCGAGGATCTTCTTCTTGAGGTCGGCGATCTCCTTCTCGCCGATCAGCTTGTGGTTGACCGCGGGGATCGGGTCCTGCCAGATCAGCTCTTCCTTCGGCACTTCCGGCCCGAGGTAGCGGGCGCGCGGGCCCATGTCGCGGTGCGTCAGCTTGAACCAGGCGCGCGCGAAGGCATCGGCGAAGGCCTGCGGGTCCTCGTAGAACCGGCGCGAGATCTTGCCGAATTCCGGATCGAAGCGCAGCGTCAGGTCCGTGGTCAGCATGGTCGGCTTGTGGAACTTGCCCAGGATGTGCGCGTCGGGAATGATCTCCGGCGCGTTCTTGGCCACCCACTGCTTGGCGCCGGCCGGCGACTTGGTCAGCTCCCATTCGTACTTGAACAGGTTCTCGAAGAAGTTGTTGCTCCACAGCGCCGGGGTCTTGGTCCAGGTCACTTCGATGCCGCTCGAAATCGTGTCGGCGCCGTGCCCCGTGCCGTAGTCGCTCATCCAGCCCAGGCCCTGCGCTTCCAGCGGCGCGCCTTCCGGATCCGGACCCTTATGGGATTCCGGGGCGGCGCCATGGGCCTTGCCGAAGGTGTGGCCGCCGGCGATCAGGGCGACGGTCTCCTCGTCGTTCATCGCCATGCGGCCGAAGGTGGCGCGGATGTCCTTGGCGGCGGCCATGTAGTCGCCGCTCGCGTTCGGGCCTTCCGGGTTGACGTAGATCAGGCCCATGTGGGTGGCGCCGAACGGCTGATCCAGCTGGCGGTCGCCGCT
>Ga0209514_10002819_pt1 | contig 26105 bp, 19 predicted proteins | sample Subgrocontami58m_FD_187452 | JGI IMG/M metagenome (GOLD analysis project Ga0209514, IMG submission 187452) | Subsurface groundwater microbial communities from S. Glens Falls, New York, USA - GMW37 contaminated, 5.8 m (SPAdes) (version 3) | ecosystem: Environmental > Aquatic > Deep subsurface >...
CGCTGGAAGAAATAATAGACCAGACTTGTCCCATGATGCTGGGAGATAAAGTCTATAATTGCACGCTTCAACTTATACTTTCTGGCAAGTTCCACTCCATTCTTTACGTGGTTAAGTATTATCAGCCTGCTCATCGTGGGATTTAACTTATCATGCCTTGATTTTGCACCCATCTCATTTTCGCTGAAATATTCTGCCTTTTCTATCTTCCCAATATCATGGAAATAACAACCTACCTTAGCCAATAGGTTATTGGCACCTATCGCCTCGCATCCAGCCTCAGCTAAGTTACTCACAACTAAACTGTGGTGATATGTTCCTTGTGCCTTTAGCGCCATACTCTTTAGCAAAGGATGGTTCAGGTCTAACAATTCTAAGAGGCTTATATTGGTAACCATATTAAAAAGATGTTCCAATAACGGCAGAGAGCCCATTACAATAAGGCAGGATATTATACCTCCCATGAAACCCCATGCACATTGGACAATGTAAATGGCAGGATGGGTATTGTCCAATAAGCTGAGGCTCAGTATCGTGATGAGGTTTGTAATACCTACTAAGAAACCTGCTATGAGGAACTGGGACCTCCTCCTTATGTGGATGACAGAATATACCCCTACCATCCCACCTGTAAGTGACATCATCATTATGCCAAAATTATTTTTAAAGACTATGCCTGTAAATATACTCAAGAAAACAGTAATTATAATCGCTATGCGGCTTGAAAGGAGTATAGATAACAGCATAGAGCCAGCTGCGACAGGGACGATATAATACAGGACATCTGCATATGCCCACACATTTATTATCTTAGATATTAAGAAGACATAAGAACTCACGGCTGAGATGAGCAATAACTTCTTGGTATTAGAAAAGACTTCATGGTCCAATAGATATAGATATAGGACTGCTATTGTTATAAGCCCTATCACGGCCAGGCTTACTCCGCTACCTGAGAAAAACCGGTTTTGAGCAGAATGAGCCCGTTGTAATAGATTTATATAATCCATATGAGCCTTTGTAATGCGCTGATGCCTTGCAGTGATGAGTTCTCCCTTTTTAATCTCAACGCTTTTATGCTGCAAAGGGACACTATTCCTCGCCTCTTCTTTTCTTTTACCTGTAACAGCAGGATTGTCCCTTATACTTGGGACTATAAGGGCTTCTACCACCTCAGATACGGCAGACCTTACCTTGCGATTTTCTTGAAATACTATTGCCGCACTATCATGCACTAATCTTTTAACGTCATCTGTAGTTTTTAAGGTAACGACATAACCCTTCTTCTCCCCTGGTCCAGTTTTTGGGTTACGCAGGATGATTGCATCCTTTCCCCTTTCCATAAGGGCATCTTTATCCACAGTTGCTACGACCCCTTCTTGCATCAATTTGACAAATATCTCCTTTACGCCCTTACCTACATCATTGATGTCCTCCTGGAGAGACAATTGGGTTATGCCCTGGGCTGAAATCTTCCAACCTGATAGGATTTCTTTCTGTTTAAGTGCCCTTTCACTATCAGACAGACCTGCTCCTTTTAATTCAGACAATTTCTCAAATAAGAGGGTTATCCGAGCCTCGCCATCTTCTATGACCCCTGCATCTATATCATGGACGTCAATGACCCTATCCTCAGCCTCTATTCTTAAGAGTTCTGTATTATCCATATCAACGACATCAATCTTGAGGTCCCTATCAGCTGTAATATCCTCTACGGCTATATCCCCTTCACGATAATTATAGGAAGCAGGTTTATTCCCCATGCATGCAATCAGTATGAATAGAATGCATGTCGCTACACCTAAAAGCCACCTTAAAAGACTCCTGGCCCTTTTTGTCTCAAAGGGCCTTATCAGATGGCGTATTTGCAATCTATTTATTTTCTTTATCAAATTTTTCATATGCCTTTATAATCTCTTGTATCAATTCGTGCCGAACAACATCCTCTCCTGTGAGATATATAAACTTAATGCCCTCTATATCCTTCAAGATAGTCTGCACTTGAATAAGCCCGGATGGCCTTGCCCCGGGCAGGTCACTCTGGGTAATATCTCCTGTTATTACTGTCTTTGAATCAAATCCTAACCTTGTAAGAAACATCTTCATCTGCTCCGGGGTGCAGTTCTGAGCCTCATCTAATATGACAAAGGAGCCATTCAACGTCCTTCCCCTCATATAGGCTAAAGGTGCAACCTCAATAACGCCACTGTCAATGTATCTCTGAACTTGCTCAATATCCATCATCTCATAAAGTGCATCATACATCGGGCGCAGATATGGCGTAACCTTTGCATACATATCCCCTGGTAAAAATCCCAAACTCTCACCAGCCTCCACTGCCGGACGGGTAAGGATAATCCTGCTCACCTCTTGATTCTTCAGGTTGGATACAGCCATCGCCATAGCCAGGTATGTCTTACCTGTCCCTGCAGGCCCTATCCCAAGGACTATATCGTACTTCCTTATTGCATCAATATATGCCTTCTGGCCAATGGTCTTGGGGACTACATAATGTCTCCTGGACGATATATCTATCTTATCCGTGTGCAGACTATGGAGCTCGGGCCTTTTTTCTTCCTTTATGGATTTGATTGCATATGCGACATCTTCCTTGTGGATTGGCAGTTTCTTCTGCCACATCTCTATCAGTTCATCAAATAACTCCCCAGCCTTCTGGACAGCATCATCCTGGCCGTTTATCGTTAGGGTCTCACCTCTGGCAATAATCTGAACATGGAACTCTTTCTCTATAAGTTTTAGGTTTTCATCGTGCTTTCCGAAGATGGCCATTGCCTCTTCGCTATTACGTATTTTGAATTTCTTTTCCAAATTTTGGTTTTAGTTCCTCGGTATCTTTAATATTATCCCTGTCTTTATGGAATCCGGGTCATTGATTTGGTCCTTATTTGCCTCATATATTTTTGTCCATTTTGAAGGGTTGCCATATATCTCTGGATACCCTGCTATCTTCCATAAGGTATCATCTTTCTTAACCTTGTAGGTAGTAGGCATGTCCCCTTCAGGAACCGATTCTATTTTCCCCAAAGGAGCCTTTTCAACATCAGGTCTAATACTGATATTCTCATTTGAATCTATCGGCTGAAAGGCAGTCTCTTTTTCATTTGCAGGTATATCCTGTCCCATATCTTCTTCAACATCATCTACAATCTTTCCTGGACCTCCAACCAAATACCCCTTGTTACCCCAGACTTCCTCGTCTGTCCACCTATACCTCTTCCATGAATCATAAGGAGGGAGGATTATATCAACATTTAATACCTCCCTATCTAATTTATCAGGCCTCTCAAGTGGTGGTGGTATATTCCCCATAAAATAACCCCTGTTGCCTGAGACGTCCTGGTCAGTCCTTTCTACCTTATATTTATTTGTTCGGACACACCCAAATAAAATAAAGATACACCCTGTCATTATAAATAAATCTACCAACTTTTTCATACCCATCCCCCCCTTTGAAATTAAATTAGATTCTTCGCTACGCTCAGAATGACATTGTTGTCATTCTGAAGGAACAAAGTGACTGAAGAATCTCGATATTGAAATTCCTGTAATATCAAGTTACTCCTTTATCATCAAATGTAGTTCCTTTAACTGCCTTAAAGATACATCTGAAGGCGCCTCAGTCATCAGGCAGGTTGCCTTCTGGCTCTTTGGAAATGCTATGACATCCCTTATACTATTCAAATTGAGAAGTAACGCCATTAACCTGTCAAGGCCCAGTGCTATGCCCCCATGCGGAGGTGCGCCATACTGGAATGCCTTTAGCAGGAAACCAAACTGCACCTCAGCATCCTTCTTCTCCAATCCTATAATACGAAATATCTTCTCCTGGAGCGAGCTGTCATGTATCCTTATACTTCCTCCACCTATCTCTATGCCATTAATTATTAAATCATACGCCCTTGACCTCGCTCTCCCTGGCTCTGTATCAAGGAGGAGCATATCTTCTTCTTTAGGTGATGTAAATGGGTGGTGCTCTGATTCCCACCTCTTTTCTTCATCATTGTATTTAAATAGTGGAAAATCTGTAACCCAGAGGAACTTAAACTCTTTCTCACCCGCTGCCAATTTCAATTTGTCTCTTATGAATAGCCTGAGGTTTCCCAACGATTCAAGGGCTATTCTCTCGTTCTTGTCAGCGATTATAAACAAGATATCGCCTGACTCAGCCTTCATATGATTAGTAATACCCTTTAGTATCTGGTTGTCAAAAAATTTTGCAATTGGAGATTCTAATGATGAGCCGATAACCTTAAACCACGAGAGCCCTTTAGCCCCATATATACCGACATATTTTGTAAATTCATCAATCTCTGAATGAGAAAAGCCACCCCCGCCCTTTGCATTAATACATTTGAGGACGCCGCCTGAAGTCAAGATGTTTCTATATATCTTGAAATCGCTTTTATGGAAAAATTCTGAAATATCTACAATCTCCAGCCCAAACCTCAAATCTGGTTTGTCAGTACCAAATCTTGCCATGCATTCCTTATATGTTAATCTGGCAAATGGCGTATCAAGACTCAACCCCAGGGTAGACTTAAAGATCTCTTTCATCAAGCCTTCTATCAGGGAATATATATCATCTTCCTCTATAAATGACATCTCTATATCTAACTGTGTAAATTCGGGCTGTCTATCCGCCCGCAAATCCTCATCCCTGAAACATCTGGCTATCTGGAAATACTTCTCAAATCCTGAGACCATCAATATCTGCTTGAATAACTGGGGTGATTGTGGCAGGGCATAAAACTTACCTGGATTGACCCGGCTCGGGACGAGATAGTCCCTTGCACCTTCAGGGGTGCTCTTTGTAAGTATAGGGGTTTCCACCTCTATAAATCTAAGTTTGTCAAGGTAGTCCCTTATGAACTTAAATACCCTGTGGCGGGTAAATAGGTTATTCTGCATAAATTGCCTCCTCAAATCCATGTACCTATATATAAGCCTTAATTCTTCTGATATATGGGATTCTTCATCTATCTGGAAAGGAGGCGTATCTGAGATATTGAGTATCTCAAGTTTTGATGCTATCAACTCTATCTGGCCTGTAGGTAATTTCATATTCTCTGTACCTTGCGGCCTCTTCCGGACCTCGCCATGGACAGATACAACATACTCGGATTTGAGGTTCTTTGCCATCTCATGGAGAGATAAATTCCCCTGGTGGGGGTTAAAGACGCACTGTGTAACTCCTTCTCTATCCCTGATGTCTATGAATGTGAGTCCACCATGGTCACGCCTCTTAGCCACCCACCCACACAGAGTGGACTGCTGACCTACATGGCTGCTATTCAATTCTCCGCACGTATGCGTCCTTTTCATTATTATTCCATCACTTCCCCATACCTACACGCTGGACCTGCTGAAAGATTTTACCCTCAGTCTGAATAGATGGAGCAATGATGATTTCTGCCAATTGCATCTCTCTAAGAGTAGACGCTCCAAGGTTACCCATACATGCCTGAAGTGCCCCCATCAGGTTTTGCGAACCATTGTCTAACCTTGCCGGGCCAAAGAGTATCTCCTCCAGAGTGCCTGTAGTCCCTACGTGTATCCTCGTCCCCCTTGGAAGATTGGCATGTGGGGTAGCCATACCCCAGTGATAACCTCTACCAGGCGCCTCTTTTGCCCTTGCGAATGCAGAACCTACCATCACTGCATCTGCCCCGCATGCGAATGCCTTGCATATATCTCCGCCTGTACTCATACCGCCATCTGTAATTATAGGCACGTATTTACCAGTCTTCTTATAGTAAAAATCCCTCGCACTTGCTGCATCACAGGTAGCTGTCACCTGGGGCACGCCTATTCCCAGCACACCCCTTGTCGTACAGGCAGCACCTGGCCCTATACCTACGAGTAAGGCACTTGCCCCTGTGTCAAGCAATTCTAATGTAGTATCGTATGTAACACAATTGCCAATGACTACAGGCATCTTCATCTTTTTACAGAATTCATAAAAGTTGAGAATCTTGTACTTGGTGGAGATGTGCCTGACTGTAGTTACAGTAGATTGGACAACGAATATATCCGCCCCTGCCTCCTGGGCGAGCATGCCATACCTCTCAGCATTCTGAGGGATAGTGCTCACAATGGCCGGGGCACCGCCATCCTTTATCTCCTTTATCCTATTAGAAATTAATCTCTCTTTAACAGGTTCTACATAGATAGATTGAACGAGTCTGGTAGCCTCTTCAGGTGTGGCTTTAGATATCCTTTCCAGGACGTCATCAGGATTATCATATCTGGTATGGATACCTTCTAAATTTAGCACGGCAAGGCCTCCTAATTTGCCCATTGTAATAGCAAATTTGGTATCTACAACCCCGTCCATGGCAGCCGCTAATATAGGGACACGAAACCTCCTCCCGTTTATCTCCCAATTAGTATCCACCTCGTCAGGATTTATTGTGACAGAGCCTGGTACCAGGGCTATCTCATCAAACCCATAGCACCTCCTTGCTTTTCTGCCAATTCCAATCCACACCCCCATATAATCCTCCTGAATACTAGATTTAACGCACTTTCGGCGGCAACTTGTAGGGGTTTGATTTATCAAATCCGCAAAACGGGCGCCATAAATGTCACCCCTACAACGCTGTAGTATATCACTTCTGTCGGCTTAAATCAAGGAAAATCCCTCGCTCTTACTTCGCATACTCTATAGCCCTTGTCTCTCGGACTACAGTCACCTTTATCTGGCCAGGATATTCCAATTCAGACTCTATCTTCTTGGTAATCTGCCTTGCAAGCATTACTGCCTCACTATCATTAATCCTATCTGGTTTAACCATCACCCTTATTTCTCTACCAGCTTGTATAGCATACGACTTTTCCACACCTCTAAACGAATCAGCTATGCCCTCCAACTTCTGGAGCCGTTTTACATAACTCTCCAGAGTCTCTCTCCTTGCACCAGGTCTTGCAGCGCTGACCGCATCAGCGGCATTAGCAAGGACTGCCAATATCGTCTTTGGCTCCACATCTAAATTATGCGCTTCTATGGGGTGGATTACCACAGGTAATTCCCCATACCTTTTTGCCAAATTAGCACCTATTAGTGCGTGCCCGCCTTCTACCTCGTGGCTTACAGCCTTGCCAATATCGTGGAGTAGTCCAATCCTCTTGGCAAGCACAGGGTCAAGACCCAATTCACTTGCCATAACACCCATAAGAAATGCCACCTCTTTGGAATGCTGAAGGACATTCTGGCTGTAGCTGGTCCTGTACTTTAACCTGCCGAGTAATTTGATGAGTTCAGGGTGTATACCATGTATGCCCACATCAAATGCCGCCTTCTCTCCCTCCTCACATATATTATCCTCTATCTCCTTCTTAACCTTTTCCACAACTTCTTCTATGCGCGCAGGGTGGATTCGCCCATCAGTAATAAGCCTTTCAAGGGCTGTCTTTGCGACTTCTCTGCGTACCGCATCAAAGCCAGAGAGTATAACCGCCTCTGGGGTATCATCAATAATAACTTCTATGCCTGTCGCAGCCTCAAGTGCACGTATATTTCTACCCTCTCTCCCTATTATCCTGCCTTTCATCTCATCATTAGGGAGGTTTACTACGCTTACAGTAGATTCTAATACATGCTCTCCTGCATATCTCTGTATAGCCAGGCTTATAATATTCCTTGCCTTCTTCTCAGCTATCTCTTTGGTCTCATCTTCAATCCTCTTTATCATGATACTGGCTTCTTGCTGAACCTCATTTTGCATGCGTTCTAATAACAACTTCTTGGCTTCTTCAACTGACAACCCTGCTATCTTCTGGAGCCTTAGTTTCTCCTCAACAAAGAGGTTATCAAGATCCCTTTCTTTCTGCTCTGTGCTGCTTTCCTTAGATATGATAGACTTCTCCCTTTGCAGTATATCCCTTTCCTTCTTGTCAAGTATATCTACCTTCCTGTCTAAATTCTCCTCTCTCTGCATTAACCTCTTCTCTAAGTTCAATAAATCCTGCCGCCTATCCTTAGTCTCCTTCTCAAAATCTGTAGTAATTTTATATCGTAAATCCTTCGCTTCTAATTCTGCTTCCTTCCTCTTAGACTCAGATTCTCTGGTAGCCTGCTCTATTAGTTCCTTAGCCCGTTTCTCAGCAGAAAGCAGATTCCTGCCAGCCACAGATTGCCTTAATATGTATCCTATGGCAAGCCCAATCAGCAATGCAGGCACTGCTATTGCTATATACAATATTTGCATATTTATCTCCTTTCCAATCAAATCAAATTAAATTAGATTCTTCCCCTTCGTTACACTCAGTGTCAGAATGACACCCTCTTTTGTCATTCTGAGGCGCAGCCGAAGAATCTCAATATTGAATTATGCAACCAACAATTTACTGACAGGAATATCGTGGGAAAGTATAGGTAGGTTCTCCAGTACTTGGAAATCAAAGGCAAGCCCAATGAAAGGAATGTCCTTATGGAATTTCTTCAAGAATCTATCATAGTAACCTGCTCCACGCCCCAATCTTCTCCCCATTTTATCAAATGCAATCCCCGGGACAATTACCAAATCTATCTCTTCAACTGGAACAGGTCTTACATATCCACTTTTGGGCTCAAGAATCCCATACGGACCTCTTGTCAATTCTTTCTCTAAATCCAAGATTTGCGATGCTATCAATTCCTTTTTTTCTACCTTTGTAACTGGAACAGCCACCCTCTTTCCCATCCTCAACGTATCCTTTATCATCTGGATGGTGTCTACTTCACCATCCTTTGAAACATAGAACATGACTGTTTTGGCAAACTTAAATTCCTTAAGTGCGAATAACCTTTTCTTTATCTCCAAACTCTTTCTGACCCTTTCATGGGCACTTTGCTCATTTAGCCTCTTCAGAATCCTTTTTCGTAGGTTACCCTTGCTCAGTGACGGGCCCAGACGATTACCTGTCATTAAACATTAGTTTAACATACAAAAAATTCATTGTCAAGGAATTTTCATTGTTCATTGTAAAAGAAAAGAATCCTTTATACATGCACGTCTCAAGTGAGTCTCTCAGTTTGAAACTGGTCTTTCTATACCCCTCTTTAGCAAATGCGAGAACTGCATTAGGGCCTGCTTTCAAAGTGCCATGAATGGTTCGGGTAAAATGCACCCCGAGAAATGGAAGATGGGGGTCTGGCACAGGATAGAGCAGGTTCCTGAGAAGTCCCGCCACCTATAATTGCAATGTCGTATCGTTTCACAGACTAATATCTAAATATTACTTATCTTTTCCCACTATCTTGAACATCCCTGTTCCACAATCAGGGCACCTTCCCTTTATCGCATTCCTCCCATTCTTTAATGTAACCTTTTCTCCATTTGCCATTATCTTTTTTGCCTTACACTTTACACAAAAACCTTCCACACTGCATCCACACGTATTACACATACTTACCTCCTCTTTTCTCTAAACCTGGCTCCGATTGACCTCATATCCGAAATAAAATCAGGATAAGATTTTGCGATACATTCAGAACCCTCTATTTCCAAATTGCCAATCCTTAACCCTGCCACAGCTAATGCCATAGCGATTCTGTGGTCCCTGCAGGATGAGACGTCTGCCCGTTTTAATGTTGAATGATGAACAATTAATTCATTATTACTGATATGTATATTGGCTCCTAACTTAGCCAGTTCCCTTGCAGGGGCATTAATTCTGTCACTCTCCTTATACATGAGATGGCTTATATTATAAATCCTGGTTTTACCTTTTGCAAAACATCCAATTACAGCAAGTATTGGCACAAGGTCAGGTGTGTCACAGCAATCAATATCCATACCCTTGAGTTCAAATGGACCTTTAATCTTTATAGAATCTTTTGCTCTATTAATTCTGGCTCCCATTTTATTAAGTATATCTATAATCCTCCTATCCCCCTGTTTATCTTCTATCAAGTCCTCTATCACTACATTTGACTTCACCAGACACGCAGCAGCTATCAGGAAGGCAGCAGAAGAATAATCCCCATGGACTATGAATTCTTTCTTCGGTCTGAATTCCTGATTACCTTTTATATAAAAACTCGTGGGAACCCTCCCCGCAAGGGGACTGGAGCCTTGACGCCTGACTTTTATTCCTGCCCATCTCAATACATCCAATGTAACCTCTATATAAGGCCTTGAAACTATCTTGTCTGCCACTGTGATTATAGTATCATTCTTTGCAAATGGCGCTGCTATCAGAAGAGAAGATATGGATTGGGAACTCATCTTCCCGCTTATTTTAATCCTACCTCCCTTGATTTCACCTTTTCCTATTATTGTAATGGGAAGTTTATGGCTTGTTCCTCGTCCGGATATATTTAGCCCCCATGAACGCAGGGCATTTACTATTGTGGTATTTGGGCGGCCACATAATGTCTTTTCGCCCTTGACAACAAATTTCCCTTTGCATAATGGCAGTATAGATAAGATAAGCCGCAGAAGTGTCCCGGATTCACCGACATTTATAAAATCCTTTTGTAAATGAGGGGACCCTTCAAATCCTGTTATATCAATATACCCTTTCCCCCTTCTTATAACAGCCCCCAGAGCCTCTAATACATTAATTGTCGCTATGGTATCTTCTGAATATAATGGATTTATAATCCGTGTTTTCCCATTAATACTGCCAATTATTATTGCCCTGTGCGTATATGATTTTGAAGGGGGTGCCTTAACAGTGCCAATAAGCCCAGAACATTTCTTAACAAACAATTTATTCCCTTTCATTCTCCTAGCCTCAAAAATATAATATCATTTTATCGCTGCTATGTCAATTTGAAATTAAAAACTAAGCAATCTATTATAATAACCTGTCCAGAAACTGATTACTGTCCATGCTATGTAAATTGCAACTATAAGATAGACAACCACAGGCAATATTATGATTATCCTGTCTAATGCCGCATTGCCCTCTGCCTCGTAATATTCACATAATTTAGCCAATGCAAAGTCAATCCTCCCGCTTTCCTCCCCCGTGCTAATCATATCTAATGCCAATTGCGGGAAAAGGCCTGTCCTGGCAAGAGATTCTGTCAACCCTTTCCCTTTCTCAATTTCAGGTATTATGGAAGATATACTATCTCTCACAGCCAGGTTTCCGGAACTTTCACTGGATACCCTCAATGCAGGTATTATACCCACTCCTGCACTTATAGTGCACTGAAGTGTCCTGGCAAAGCGTGATATGATGAATTTTTTGAATAGATTGCCTATATATGGAATACCAAGCACAATACTATCCATCGTCTTTTTTACGGCATACACCCTGGAAATGTTCTTCCATATCCACCATGCAGCCACTATAGCCAGATATATGGGTATCAACACTCCGAGTGTTGCCCTTAGATATGGCAAAATTCCTATCGTTATCAGTATGCTTATGGATGGAAGAAATACTGCTGCATGGAATAGGAGAACAGGATATATAAAGCCGTTTATTAATCTTATCCATGTCTTGTAAACTGACTCTAAAAATGAGGCTATTATCTTCATATTCTCTGCAAGGTGTCCTGACACCTCCCCTGCCTTGACTATGTTGATATGCAAATTCTCAAATGTATCTGTATACCGTGACATGGAGAGGGAGAGGGTATCTCCTCTGGATATATCTTCTCTTATACCTTTTATCACTTCTTTTAATCTTCTGTTATGTGTCTGGTTCTCAATCAGGGATAATGCCTTTGTTATGTCAATGCCTGAACCGAGAAGTGTCGCAAGTTGGTTATAAAATAATATCAACGCCTTTATTCTCATTGCCTATGCCTTCCTCCTAAGAAGTAATCCTTGTGTCTTCTCTGCAGCATCTTTCCATGTCCAGCCTTTCTCAATAAACTTACGTGCCTCTTTACCCATACTTTCCCTCAATGCTCTATCCTGCAGCAGGGATATTATAGCCTCTCCTAATGCCTGAGGGTCACCTGGTGGTACTGATATTACTTTATTACGGAGTTCTTGAGGCGTAGGGCTATCAGGAATATCATTTACAATTACAGCCTGGCCACATGCCATATATTCCAATAATTTGAACGAGCTTATCCCCTCACGATTTAGTTTTATCTTATTGGCTGTCAAAATGCTTATATCAAAACTGTTTATGTAATACGGCATTTCATCATAGGGCACAGAACCTCTGAATATCACTCTATTATCTATTCCCAGCTCACTTGCCCTGCGTTTCGCATCGTCTAACGTCAGACCTTTTCCGACGAGGACAAGATAGACATCCGGGTTAGACCGGATTACTACCGGTAAGGCAGAAATCAGTGTAGTGATATCATGATGTGGATTAAAAGTGCCTATGAATCCTAAATATAACCTTTCAGGAAATAATCCCGTCCTCACCCTGCACATATCCTTATCCATCGGGTGAAATATCTCAATATTCACTCCATTATCAACTACAAATATCTTATCAGGTGGCAGACTGCACTCTTTTTGGAGCCTGTTCTTTAAGCCTACCCCTGTCACTATAATCCTGTCGGCGCATTTGAGTTCATATCGCTGGACAAGACAGGCTATGTCTATTGCAAGTCTTGACGCCTTAATCTGCTCCATATCGTCCCTTATAGAGCCATTTACTTCCATAATAATGGGTTTTCTAAAAATGCGGCATATAATAACCGGCAGGAGATTATTCATCTCTCTCTCATAGATAGAGTCAGGTCTGAATCTAACTAAATAATATATAAGATAAAGGCTTATAGTCAGATAATATATTACTAAACTGACAATTGAGAATCCAAAGAAAGGGATAGTAAATACCCGGCATCCTGCCACACGAGGCTTAACCTTCTGAGCCGGTAACAATATAAGGATATCATTGCCTAAGTTTGCCAGGTTCTGGCATATCTCTAAAAGATGCGTCCTTGGCCCACCGTGGACATCCATCTCTACCAACGCAAGATAAAGAATCTTCACTGCGGTATACTCCTGAAATCATACTTAATAAACAGCTCTATAGATTTTTCTTCCCACAAGCAATCTTTCCTTCTGCGATTTTAAAGGTCTCAAATCTTGAATTTGTCGTATCGCTGATACATACTAAAATTGGTAATTCATCCCTTAAAACTTCTTTTATATCTACATCTTCTACCTGTAGGTCTATTACCCTAACAGAACAATTGTTCTGTTCAAGGACAGATGCAATACACGCAAGTCCAATCGGTATTACGTGCCCATGAACTGTTTTTCCAGCCGGATCGGGTGAATAAAAACACAATACATCCGCCATAATTATCTTAATTCTTTTTTTAAATCTCTAAGTCTTGGTTTTGAGACAGCCTTTTCACTTATGTTTATCTTGATCACGAGTACATACGTATGATTTGAGCACCTTATCCTCCAACTGTCCTAACATGTATTAGGCTTGCGTCCTACAACTTGACAGCAATTCTCCCAGTGGCATCAATTCTGTTGAACAAAATATGTATGTTGTTTTGTGTAAAATACTCATCCGTTGCTTTCCTGCACCCTTGCCACTGTCCATAATCATCAATTATGAGAACTCCACCGACGGATAATCGTGGATAAAGATGTATAAGTTCGTGCCGCGTAGACTCATACCAATCTGTATCAAGTCTCAAAAGTGAAATTTGTCTCGGTGCTGAATCAGGAATAGTATCTTCAACCTTGCCCTTGATGAACTTCAGTCTATTTCCGTCATATCCTGTGCTAAGAAGATTACGTTGGACATCTTCTATCGGCGCATAACACCAATCAGAACTGCCGTTGCTCTTTTTAGTACATTCAAATTTAATTGACGCAGGGATACCTACACAATTGATGTCAGCATCAGAAGGTCTTGTCATGCCTTCATAAGTATCAAACAGGTATAGATCTATATCACATTTGCCGAGTTGCTTAAGAGTATGTGCTACTGCCATCATACTCCCACCCCGCCATACTCCGCATTCGACAATACTGCCAGGGATATTTGCTTCTACAACATATCTTACTGCTTGAACGAGTGCATACACACGCTCAGCACTGGTCTCTGTATATAGTTTCACAGTGCTAATAAGATTAATAACTTCCCTGTCAAAATCAGGCGGGAATAGTGGCTGTCCCCCATATCGTACCAAGTCAAAACCTAGACGTCTGATGAGTCTCCTAGTAATTGTTTTGATCATGCTGTTTCCCTTTTTGCTAAGAAGTCCTTGGTCCACCATGCACATCCATTTCTACCAGTGCGAGATAAAGAAGCCTCATTTCTTCATCTCTTTTCTGCTGATTAAATCTTGTGTTTTTTCTCTAATATATCCAATTTCTTCTCTATTAAAAAATCCAAGTATAAACAGGATAACAACATATCCTGGCATTGACAATACCTTGATTATGAGTGTACTGGCTGTATTATTTACAAGGAATATGGAAGAATATAAATAAATTATTACAGCCGCACCAATAATCTTGCCAAGTCTCAGAAACTCAAATGAGATCGGGTAAAATCCTTTACTTAAATACCACATCACTAAACACATTATTACATAAGAAATGAGCGTTGCACAAGCTGCCCCTGCCATCCCGAAACGGGGAATGAACAGATAATTTAAACCTGCATTCAATATCGCTGCAATTCCAACAGCCATAGGCAAAGAACTACTCTTTCCTGATATGTATATGCCTGATGAGGCAAAGATGTATCCTCCGTAGAATACGTATCCTAATGCTATATACCATACAATCTTGTAGGCATCATGAAATTCTGCAGCAGATACCATCCTTATAACCTCTTTAGAAAAAATGGATAAAGACAATGCCATGAATGTGGTAACAAGCATAAAATAGGTAAAGATTCTTCCAATAGTTTTTTTGGCATCGGGTCGCTTTGTAATAGGGAGTAACACCTGTGGCCATGCCAATGAGAATGCTACAATCGGCAGTGACACTATAGAGGCGTATTTATACCCTAAAGAATATATGCCAACCTCTCCAAGGTTTCTGAAATATTGTAAGAAAAACCTGTCTGAAAGGTCAAGCACCCATAATCCAAGAGCAGTTGGTATCAAAGGCATGCCAAACCTTATCAATTCCTTAGCCTCTTTGAAATTAAATATTAGCCTCGTATTCCTACAAAGATAAGGAGACACAAAGAACATCATCCCTATACTGGCTAAAAGCCTCGCCTCTAACACACCTAAAACATTCCTTCTGGCAAAACCTAACAATATAAAGGTAAGGGCTATGGTAATAACCAAGCCGTATATAGAAAGTGCCAGGTATTTCTTAGATTGTTCCATGGCACGCAACATAGCAAAAGGCACAACTATTAAAATGCCAGTCCCATTTATGAGAACCAGAAGTATGGCAATATAGACCAGGTTAATGTCTTTCAATAAATTTAGAAAGAACCCTAAACTAAAGATAATTATTAAAGAAGAGATTACAGCTGAGATGACTAAGAGTAAAATGGCAGTGCCAGCCGTTACTTTACGTGCGGACATATTGTTATGTTTCATAATGGAATTAAAGAGTGCACTCCACATGCCAAGTCCAAAACATATACTCAATATGGCAAGCCACACGCTTATTATCTCTAATAATCCATACTCTGCCGGTGATAGAAACCTCGTATATACAGGGATGAGAAACAATGATGCTACGGTAGAACTCAACATCCCGAACCCAAAGAAGAAAGAATGTCGCAAAATCCGTTTTATATCACTAATCATGCTATTCTCATTCACTTCACAGCCTGCACGAGCCAGCCGCAAGGACATATTTTGTTTCTCGGCAAAATATACGCCGTAAATCTGGTTAGGATTCTAAGTAACATGATATCTCCAGAAATCAGGTCCATTATAACTCCGAATCTATGCCCTAATGGAGTAATCTTTACACTACTGAAATCAGCCAATAACCTCTCAAGACAATTTTCTGTAAATCTATAATAATCAGACGGGGCGTCATGTATGGGATATACAAACCTTGTAGAAAGGATTAGTACCCCGCCATTTTTAATGACGCGGTAACATTCTTTTATTACCTCTTTAGGCTCATAACAATGTTCCAGTACCTCTGTCATGATTATCCTGTCAAAGATAGCGTCTCTAAAAGGCAGGGAAAAGGCATCCCCGATTATATCTGGTGTTGCCTTGCTACATATATCCATTGTTACATAAGCAGAGTGCGGTATCAGCAAAGAATGGGAATTGCCTATTCCAGCGCCTATTTCAAGTATATATTCTCCACCTAAGGATGGTAGTAACTTTTCTAACTCATTTTCCAGAGTGAGTCTGGCTATTGTAGGCTGGTACTTAAAAAATAGCGAAATCTTTTTAAACATCTGCGTTTAACAGATTCCCTCTTTTTATCAATCTTCACCCTTGAACCTCTTCCATCTTCATACACAGGACTGCTGCCAGTCCTGTTAGGAACCAGAATGGCTCCATTGTGCGAATCGTGTAGAAAGTAGCCGATGTAAATGAATGGACCAGGAGTCCAATGAGTCCCCCGAGAAATGCTATGCCAAACGTCTCTATAAATATGTCTTTTGAATCTTTTGTGAGCCTGAAGCCCATGCGATAAATAGAGAGCAATAAGAATAGAAAACCCCCTAATCCTATCAACCCTGTCTCTCTTGCCTCATGAAAGTATTGTATATCAATCGCATCTAACCGGACAGAAGAAACCCCTGTCCCTAAGACAGGGTATTTTATTATCTTTGGGATTGAGGCACGTGCAGCATCAACCCTTGCGTCCCATGAAGGCGCACGAACACCCAATCCAGGGATTACTCCACGGATAGAGGCTATCTCTTCTGTTATTTCTCTTGGAGCCATGATGACAGCAATTACTATCACTGCAAATACTGTTACTGCAACCCTGGCCCTTTTTGTCAGAAAACTTATCGCCACGATAGCCACTGCAAAACTTATATAAGAACCTCTTGAGTGAGTTAACAGCAATGAGTAGAATACGATTAAAAATGCACCACAGAGTAAGAGCCGGGCCCTTGGGTTCCTGTATATGCGAAATAGGCATATGATTAACAGCAACTCCAATACCAGGAATCCGCCTAACGTATTCGCCTCTCCTACCCCAAATGTGGAAGTGATACCACCTGCTGTCACCTCAGCCCCTCTATACAAAATCTGCTGGGCTATCCCTACAATTGCTATGATAACACCAGCTACAAGGAATAATAAGGTGCCTAATCTTGCCCCATTTTCTGTTCTGATATTATTTATTACCATGAAAAATATCAAGAAGTACTGGAGCCTTTTCAAAAGAAATAAAAATCCTCTTTGCGGTATAACAGTCCCTAATAAAATCCCCTGCAGGGTAGCCAATGTTATTATAATAGAAAATATAATTATCTGGCGCGTGATTGGTGTCCTGACTAACATACCAAGTTCTTTCTTTATAGCCAACTTTGCCATCCATCCAAATCCTATGGCTATTATGAGCATATCACTGGCACGGATTGTTACAGCACGTTCAGCTATCGCAGCCCCACCCACCATGAATTCCGGAGAAAATAACATTGCCACCAACAATCCCAATAATCCTGCCTCTGGCCTTAGGAATGTCACTATGGCTGCTATGGCAGAGAACATGATTGCAAGTGAGGTTATGGGCTGCTGGACAGTTATAACCTTGCCGGCAAATATACCTAAGATGAAGATAATAAGTGTTACAATTAATATCTGTATATTTCTCATATCATATTTTTAAACTCTTCTTCGCTTAATATGGTAATCCCTAACCTTTTTGCATCATCTAATTTAGAGCCTGGGTTTGTGCCTGCCACTACGTAGTCAGTCTGCTTACTCACACTTGATGATGCACGCCCACCGAGCTTATGGATTCTCTCTTCTGCCTCATCCCTTGAGAATGATTCAAGTGTCCCAGTAAGGACGAAAGTTTTGCCCTCTAATGGTTTTGGCCCTTTTGTTTCTACTTCTTTTGGGAATTGGACACCTGCTTTCTTTAACTTTTCAACGACCTTTAGATTCTGTCTCTGCCGGAAAAAGGTGTGGAGACTCTGTGCTACTGCCGGCCCTATCTCAAATATGCCTTCCAATTCTTCATAAGATGCAGATTTGAGCCTCTCTATATCCTTGAAATAGCCGGCTAATAACGAAGAGATATGCTCCCCTACATGCCGGATACCCAATGCATATATTATTCTGGAAAGTGGCCTGTCTTTACTCGCTTCAATAGCATCTAATATATTCCGGGCCAACTTATCTCCCATCCGCTCTAACTTCAACAGAGATTCTTTGTCAAGGTAGTACAGGTCAGCAGGGTCTGATATAAGTTTCTTATCAACCATCTGCTCTATGAGTTTGTCACCCAATCCGTCAACGTCCATAGCCCTCTTTGATGCAAAATGGACGATAGTCTCCTTTATCTTGGCAGGACATGCGATACCTGTACACCTTGCAACAGCCTCATCTTCAGTACGTCCAACATCTGCGCCACATGCAGGGCACTTCTTCGGCATAGTGAATTTCTTCTCATTCCCTGTCCTCTTTGATGTAACTACAGCGACGACCTCAGGTATAACGTCTCCTGCCCGCTGAACTATAACCGTATCACCTATCCTGACATCCTTACGCATAATCTCATCTTCGTTATGCAATGTAGCCCTGCTCACCTCAACGCCGCCTATCTCAATCGGCTCTAATATGGCAACAGGTGTAACTGCCCCTGTCCTGCCTACATTGACCTGTATGTCAATTATCTTTGTAGTCTCCTGCCTGCCAGGGAACTTGGCTGCCAATGCCCACCTCGGACTCCTTGAGATAGTCCCTAATCTCTCCTGGAGTTTTAGGTCATTCACCTTTATAACAATCCCGTCTATCTCATAGTCCAGACTTTCCCTTTTCCTTGTCCAGTTCTCATAAAAGTCTCTTACCACACCGATATCCTTGCACAGCCTTGCATTGGGATTTGTCTTAAGCCCCCAATCCCGCAAACCTTCCAATACCTCCATATGTGTATGGAATGTCTTACCTTCTACTCTGCCTATGCCATAGCAGCATATATCCAATGGCCGTGAGGCAGTAACCTTTGAATCTAACTGCCTGACACTCCCTGCTGATGCATTCCTCGGATTTGCAAATAGTATCTCTCCTTCTCTTTCCCTCTTCTTATTGAGTTTCTCAAATTCCTTGAGTTTCATAAATACCTCTCCACGAACCTCAATATGCCTTGGCACGGGCAGTCGGGACCCAATCAGCCTTAAAGGTATTGACCTTACCGTCTTAAGATTCAGTGTTACATCCTCTCCTGTATAACCATCCCCACGGGTAGAACCCTTCACAAAGACACCGTTCTCATAGACTAATTCAACTGCAAGGCCATCCATCTTGAGTTCTGCTGCATATTCTATATCACCTTTCCTATCAAGGTCAAGGAACCTCTTTACCCTCTCATCAAAATCCTTAATTTCACTTACAGAAAATGCGTTTGAAAGGCTGAGCATTGGAATGGAGTGTGGGACAGTGCTAAACTTTTCAAGAGGTAGTGCACCTACTTTCTGTGTGGGGGAATCTGGCGTGACAAATTCAGGATGTTTATCTTCAAGTTCCTCTAATCTACTCATCAACCTGTCATACCGGATGTCAGATATTTCAGGCGAATCTAATACATAGTACCTGTAGTTGTGATATAAAATCTCATTCCGCAGTTTCTCTATCTCCTCACTTGACATCCATATTACCTCATCTCTTGTCCGCCTGTGATATTAACAGCCTGGCCCGTCATATAGTCAGATTCACGAGATGCCAGGAATACTGCAAGAGTTGCCACATCCTCTGGTGTCCCTTCCCTGCCAAGGGGTATCTTCTTCACATAATAATCCCTCACCTGAGAATCTGGTATGCCCAATTTTTTACCATACTCCTTCTGGAGCCTATCCCACTGTGGCGTAAATACAATGCCAGGGCATATAGCATTTACATTTATCCTGTAAGGGGCAAGGTCCAGGGCAAGGCTTTGTGTAAAGCCCAATACTGCGAATTTGGATGCACAATAGGCAGTAAGCCACAGTCCCCCCTGTTTGCCAGATTTTGAACTCATATTGATAATCTTTGCTGTGCTTTCAGGATGAGATTTCTTTTGTTTAATCATGATAGGTGCGATAGCCTTAGAACATAAGAATACACTCTTAAGATTCACATCCATTGTAAGGTCCCACACATCTTCAGTTAGTTTAAGTATGTGGGCAGACTTTGTAATGCCGGCATTGTTTACCAATATATTTATCCTTTTGAATCTTTTCGTCACCATCCTGACCATCTTATTGACGAATTCACTTTTACTAACATCTCCTGGTATATAGATAGAGTCCATGCCCATGGCCTTTATCTTATCCGAAACATTCCTGGAATTATCAGCACTGAGGTCATTCACTGCCACGCTACAGCCTTCCCTGGCAAATGCTATGGCAATCGCCTCACCTATACCCTGTCCTGCACCTGTAATTAATGCAACATTACCTTTCAATTTCATAAATACCTGCTCCCCTTTCTGAATTTTCCCCAATTGTAACACATGGGCTAATTTTAGTAAAGAAAATTTAACACATCTTCACCCCCACATGCAAATCTTGCCTCAAGCAGCGCCATCCTTATACTCTCCTGGGTTATTGATACCTTTCTATGCCTGGCTAACTGGCTGCGTATATACCTCATCTTCTTCTTTAAAATATTCTTATCCTCCATCTTCTCATTCTGAAACGGTGTCTTTGGCTTCGGAATGAATGGGGTAATGCTTACTCTTATTGGAAGTATCTCCACTGCCCTTTTACACAGGCTTATAATTCCATTGATGTCCTCTTCATTCTCACCTGGCAGTCCGAGCATAAAATACATCTTCACCCTTTTAATGCCAGAGCCATGTGCCATCTCAACAAAGTCAATAATCTCTATGTCCTTTATAGACTTTCCTATGAATCTCCTTAACCTCTCTGTCCCTGCCTCAGGTGCTATAGTAATCGTCTTCTGTCCGCTCTCTGCAAGGCTCTTGACAAGGAATGGGGTAGCAGAATCTGCCCTCAGGCTTGATACAGATATCCTTGCACCCATTTCCCTCAAACCCTTACAGACCATATCAATCTCAGGATGGTCAGAGACTGCAGCACCTACCAATCCAATCCTTGATGTCCATTTGAGCCCCTCTTTCGCTGTCTTGAGTATCTTCTCATGACTCCTTATTCGCACCTTTCCACAGGCAAATCCTGTCACGCAAAATTTACACATCCTTGAACATCCCCTTGATACCTCTATCAAAAATGCCCCTTTAAATTCTGTATAGGGTGTGACTATCCTCGTCCTCGTATCAAATTTGTCTAAATCCTTGAGCCTCCTCACATGGACAGTATTTGAGATTCCAGGCACAAATACGCCTTCAATACGTGATGCTTCATTCAAGAATTCATCTTTCCTGGCAATTGTATTTAGAGGAAAGAATGAACTGTATAAATCCATGAATTCATGTATAACCTCTTCCCCTTCACCCACAATAAACAGGTCAACTATTTTTGAGAGTGGCATTAGATTAAAAGATGTAAAAATCCCACCTGCTATGATTAAAGGATGGCGCATAGTCCTATCAGCCCTCCTGACAGGTATATTTATACAATTTAATATCTGGATAACGTTCGGATAGTCCAACTCAAACGAGATGGAAAATGCCAATATGTCAAAATCTGTAAGCAACCTCCCATGCTCCAGCGAAAAAAGGGGACAGGCTACTTTTATCTTCCCATGTTCCAGAGAGGTAGTCCCTGCACCTCGCCTGCCAGACCCTGCTTTGTTCGTCCCTTCTATTGAAAAAAATGCCCGTTCACAACTTGTGTCATCTCTTTTGTTCAATTCATGGTAGATGGTGTGGAACCCTAAATTACTCATCCCTACATAGTAGGAATTTGGGTATATCAATGCCACATTAATCTTAGAACCCCTTTTATATACCGTCCCTATCTCTTGCTCTAATATAGACCTGATAAATTTGGATTCTTTCAAATTTTTGGCTCTCTACATTTAAAGTAACACACCTTCGGTGTGAACTGTCATTGTCCAACTTGATTGGACAATCCAGCAATTATTTCGTAGTATTTCTTATGGATTCCCCGGTCAAGCCGGGGAATGACAAAAAGGAAATTCCTATACATTTAAATTACTATCTACACAAATAGAAGAATGGGCAGTGGTCACATTGGCGACTATCCCCTTCATCAGCCTTAAAAGGAACAGCAGAGTCCATGATGTCACATATTATAGATTCTAATGCTTTGAAATATATAGACATATTCTCTCCTGTGCCGGTTAATTGCCCGTCTTTCAGTAGCCTCTCTTCACTCAAGTCCCTTAAGGAATAAAGGGCGGCATTTATTCTTTCACCTTTATAATCTTTATCATTATCCACAAAATAGAGATACAAAGGGAGTTGAAAAGACTTAAGGGTATTTTTAAGAGATTCCCTGTCAAAACCGCCAGATTCTATCCTATCTATATCTTGCGGCATAATGTCAGTGCTTCCGGTTTTATAGTCAAGGATTAAGATGCTTCCATCATTGAGCCTGTCTATCCTGTCAATTATGGCTTTAAATTTAAAATATTCATCTCTCAATTTTATCCTGCACCTAAAAGTCTCCTCTAAACAGACTATTTCCCGGACATCCCTTTTTCTTTCATTGTCTAAGAACCTTTCCATCCTGAAATTTAGTATCTCTTTGACAAGAAATGCATCCGATTTCATCTTCTTCTGGAATTCATCAGCAAACTTTTTATTTAAGGTAGCGAAGAAATCCTTTCTAAACTCCTCATCAATAGATGGCTTCTTACCGATAAATTTAGAGAATGTCTCTTCAAGCAACTCATGGACAAATCTACCCAAATCCCGTCCCTCTGGCTCATCAAGCAGGTCCTCTTTTTCCTTGAGTCCCAGTACAGATTGATAATAAAATCTTAAAGGGCAATGCATATAGGTGTTTATGCTTGTTGAAGAATATTCATATCCTTCCAGAAATTTTATAATCTCAAGGTTCTTCTCTATCTTTAATCTCTTTGGCAGGCGTGAAACCTTAAAACTCGCCTTCTGTATAGGCAAAACATCTAAAGATTTTTTCTCCTTCTGAGCCTCCCAGACAATCTCTTCAATAAACCTGCTCTTCTCTTTATCGTGCCTCTGTTGGTATATCAAATGGACGTTTCTGGCTGAAGAGATTAATCTCCTGAACTGATAGCGTTGAATTTCCTCTTCTTTCTCAAGACGGTTTAAACCCAAACTTATCATTACCTCTCTCGGAATCAAGGGTTCATAGACTTTTAGTTTGGGCAGGACCGCCTCGTTTACATCCATAAAAATGACATTCTCAAAGTTTAATGAACGTGTCTCAAATAGCCCTAAAATCTGAAGTCCTTTCAAAGGAGAGCCGGAAAAAGAAATCACTTCTATGTCTAATTTATTCTTGAATATTTTAAAGATGTCTTCTTTGGAAAATGGTTCATTATTAAAGGATGAATTCATCAGTTCTTCTTTTATTGAGAATAGCCTCTCTGCCATTTTTAGATTTAATGGATAACTACTTAAAAAACTCTTCTTCACCAGGACAGAGAGCAGATTCTCAATGCTTAAAGAAAACTCATAGAAATTGGTAAGTTTTTCCCAGGCAACAAATAAGATATTATGCAGTTCCTGGACAGCGCCTTTAAGGTTCTCCCTACTAACCTCAAGGTTCATTGCCTTCATCGTCTTTAATGCCAACTCATACAAATCCATTGAATTATGTATGTCAGATAACTTAACAAATAAACTGCCGCCTAATGGAGTTTCTTCAATCCCAACAAGCAACTCTTCAATCTTATGGATGAGCACTCTGGTTATAGACGACTGGGGAAAGAGTTTTAAGCTTTTTACTAACGGGTGGCTTAACGCCTTAAGATAATCTTTTGTATAATATTCATCATCCTTTTTGGTCTCCTGTGCCTTAAATATGCATTCAAAGAGTGCCCATATAGAACTTCTGTTCAAAGGGTACCCCATAGAGACATTAAAATCATGGACTTGACCTGAAATCTCTGAAAGGAGTGGTATTAAGTTATTAGAATCAGGAAGGACAATGACTGTATTATCTAACCTCTTAATCTCTTTAAGAATTTCTCGGACAAGACACGCCTCAGAATGGGCATCAAATCCTGCTTGTATGGAGAGGTTATACCCTGGGCTCTGGTCTTCTTTTGGCTGTATCGGGGTAGCAAACTCCTGGGATAATCTCATCAGCACGCTCCATTCTTTAGCATCTCCCTGGAACAAGAGTACTGCCTTTTTAGCATTATAGAGACTCTTTATAATATCTTGCTCTGTCTTATGTAAGTAGAAAAACCCGCAAAAGATAATCTGGTCAAATTCAGACAAATCAACATCCTGGATGTATTTTGATGCGAGTAGATAGGTAAACCCCCTTGAACGCTCACGCCTTTCTTTTAGGACAGCATGATATGCATCCCTTATAGAAATAATACCCTTGAGTAAAACATTGATATTTTCAGGAACATCGTAACCTATACTTGCCTTAAACTGAATGTTTTTCAAGGATTCAACATTTATATCCTCTAAATCTAATTGTTCAATAAATGATAAAATCTCCCTTGCCCATGGAAGAAACTCACTAAAACTTTCTTTACCTCTCAGGATATCTGGAGTAATCCTCTGTGACAGATTATAGATGATAAAGCAGGCGTCTAAATCAGAAATTTTTAAAAAAGAATCCTGCTTAGAAACGATATATTCCACAAACTCATCTATAGAGAAAAAGGAAGGTGAGAAAAAACCTTTCTTTATCTTCTTAGAAAGTTCTTTTTTTAAGAATAGAGCCGGCCTCTTCCCGCCAAATACAAATGCGAGCCTTGCTATATCCTTACCCTGTTCTAAAAAATTCTCCTCCACGAAATCGGCAAGGTTCTGTATAAAGTTTTCAGTTAAGTTATATGTTATTACCCTTTCCATGTTCCGCTAATCTCTTCCATACTCAAATCGTCTAAATATATCAAAATACCCCTGATTCTTGAATCCGGATAGATATCCTGAATTATCCTCATATACTCAAGTATCTGGTCATAATAAAGGACTTCTTTTTCTTTAGAACTCTTGTAGTCAATTATAAACACCTCTTTTATCTTTATTATCAGACGGTCTATCCTTTTGGTATTGCCAGATGCACCCACAACCTCTTTTTCAAGAAAAATTTCCCCATCTTCTACTTCAAAGTAAGGTTTTAGTTCCTCACTATCCAACAATTTATTAATTGTTAATTCAAATTCCTTAAAATCATGGATAAAAGGATACCGGTTACAGGCATTTTCTAATGCCTCTTTAACTACCAAATCCTGAGCCTTATTATGGAGATTACCGATAAATGAAAGGATTGAGTGCAAGACTTCACCCCTTAATATTTTTTCTCTATTTTGCAAGATATCTTCTTCAATAAACTCGTCCTTTAACAAACGGAGCCAGTCCTTATATTCTGAAGGAGGTATCTCTATAGTAAGAGAACCTCCTTTGTCATTATCTTCTCTATTTTTTACCCTCTCCCCTATCTCTAAATTATTTTCAGGCAAAAGCAGGCTTGCCAGATTAAATCTTCCTTCTGCTCGTGGATAGTGGAAGACATAGAGTTCATCTTCTGACCTGGTAAACGCTACATAGATACTGTTCAATTCGTCCATAAAGGATTTTAAATATTCTCTCTTATATACCTCTCTCAAATGGCAGGAGAAATCTGCATATCTCTTCTTAATACGCATAAGCCTGAGACTGCCATCAATAGGGATAACCACCTCCGAATCAATCTTAACGTTCATTTCCAGAAACGGTATGATAACGACTGGAAACCCCAAGCCCTTTGACTTGTGGATGGTAAGTATCTTTATGGAATCACTATCAGTGACATTTACATACAGGTCATCTTCATTTGCCTTATCAAAGAATCCCAGGAATGAGGATATGCTTGGATTTTCATCCTCCTGTTCTTTGATAAGTTCAAGAAATCTCATGAAAAAGCCCTGATAATTATAGAAGTTACTCAAGCAATTGAACTTACTTAAGATACTTATAACAAGTTCATATAGTGGCACAAATCCTACGCTCTTA
>Ga0209514_10002822_pt1 | contig 26076 bp, 24 predicted proteins | sample Subgrocontami58m_FD_187452 | JGI IMG/M metagenome (GOLD analysis project Ga0209514, IMG submission 187452) | Subsurface groundwater microbial communities from S. Glens Falls, New York, USA - GMW37 contaminated, 5.8 m (SPAdes) (version 3) | ecosystem: Environmental > Aquatic > Deep subsurface >...
GCGAATCAGGGGCGTGAACCAACTCGGCAAGCTCATTGAAGGGGTCCACTTCCAGGACGGAACTGTCAGGGAGACATCAGTAGGGATCGCCGCCTGACCCCTCATACACCACATTTGACAATAGCTCTTTTGCGAGAGCGATGAGCCAGGTCGGCGTGATCACGCCAAATACCTTTTGGAAGAATCCGACAGATCACTCCTTGTGGCCAGTGTGGTCGTAGTCGAAGCATGGGGTTTGATAGTCGGAAGCCGCCGGAACCGCACCGCCGGTGTCGAATTACTCACTTGGCTTAACAGTCCTGGCCGGGCTATTCTCGTGCCTCCACCCAGCGCTGAAGTGAAGCGCACCCAGCAACTTGTTAATGCATTAGGTATTGACTGTGTCGATGCCATGCTGGCCGAGCTTGCAACCAATATTACACGGCTCTGTGATCTCAAACCGTCTTTGGAGATAGCTACGTTTGACACCCGTGACTTCTTGCGGATGAGCACAGCGCGGGATGGAGTGCAACTCCGAGTCTATGACATGCGTTCTTTGGACACAGTGGAACTCGGCTGAGGGCATCTCTGAGAAGACGTGGGGGAGGGAACAGGGGCAGAGTCTTTCGGGTCTCGCTGGTAGACCATTTGCTTCTTGGTGGTGAGCTTATCAGGTGGCGTGCAAGGTCTCGTACGGTCATTTTCCGACGTGCACGGATAAATGGGGAGTTCGGCCTGAAACCCAACACTGAAAGACCCTCGTAGCATAACAACCCAGGCGCATGATTCGCTGGCTAGGAATCAAAGATTCCCCCTAGCTAGGGATACGGCTACCACGATTCACGCGAGAACGACGCCCATGCTAATCCTTGGCATAGAGACATCCTGCGACGAGACCGCCGTGGCCCTGGTGGAGGACGGCGTCCGTCTGCGTTCCAACGTCGTCGCCTCCCAGGTGGAGATCCACGCCCGTTACGGCGGCGTCGTGCCGGAGGTGGCCTCTCGCCAGCACCTCCTGCAGATGATACCTGCCGTGGAGCGCGCCCTGACCCAGGGGGAGGCCTCATGGGAGCAGGTGGACGCCATCGCCGTCACTTACGGCCCCGGCCTGGCAGGAGCGCTCATGGTAGGCGTTAACGTCGCCAAGGCCGTGGCGCTGGCGCGGGGCCTGCCCCTGTACGGCATCAACCACCTGGAGGGCCACATCTACGCCGCCTGGCTGGAAGGCCAGCTACCGGACCGCTCGCCGGGCTTCCCTCTGGTCTGTCTGGTGGCTTCCGGCGGCCACACCGACCTCCTGCTCATGGAGGGCCACGGCCGGTTCCGGCTGCTGGGCATGACCAGGGACGACGCTGCCGGCGAGACCTTTGACAAGGCGGCCCGGCTCATGGGGTTGGGCTACCCCGGTGGACCAGCCATCCAGCGGGCGACTCAGGCCGTCAACCTGGCAGATGTACACGAGGCGCTGCCCCGGGCTTGGATGCGCGGGACCCTGGACTTCAGCTTCAGCGGCCTCAAGACCGCCGTGCTGCACCGCGCCCAGGCCCTGGGCCTGGTAGGAGGAGACGCGCAGGACTCCGGCCGCCAGCGTAAGGTAGAGGACCTGGCCGCAGCCTTTCAGGAATCGGTGGTGGACGTGCTGGTAGTCAAGACGCTGGACGCGGTGGCCCAGACCAGCGCCCGTGGCGTAATCCTGGGCGGTGGCGTCACCGCCAACGCACGGCTGCGGGAGCGCCTGCGCGCCCAGGCTGGCGACATGCCGGTGTTCATCCCCTCGCCGGGCCTGTGCGTGGACAACGCCGCTATGATCGCATCTTGCGCCTACTTCCACGCCCAGCGCCGCCCTCCGGACAGCCTTTCCTTAGATGTCGTGCCTGCCCTCAAGCTGGGGTAAAACAAGGTTCGCTAATACGCGTAGGGGCACGATATATCGTGCCCCTACCAGGCGCTCCTCCCACGAGATTCGTACGTTTGTCGGATCATGGGCGGATTCTGAGACAGGCTCAGATGCTCCGTCCCGATAGGATAGGCTCTCGGCATGACAAGCTACCTCCCGCTGAGGGACAGTCACCTTAGAAGACATCGCTCAGCTTGCACCGGAAGCCGGGCAGGACGCCTTCTCCATCCAACTCCTCATCGGGAGAGGTCAGGCGGCGCACCCGCTTGCCGGGCTGGTGGACATCCACGGAGCGCGTTCCAGGGTAGGCGACCCACACCAATTGCACGCCCGCGTCCAGCCATGCCTTGACTTTCTCCCGCACATCCCTCTGGTTATCGTTTGGAGAGACCACCTCCACAGCCAGGTCGGGGGCAATGTCCAAATACTTCTCTGTGAGCGCTCCTTCCACAAGCCGGGCTCTTACTATGAAGGCGGCATCAGGGGCGCGCACGGTGTCGGGATCCCGCGCAAGAACAAAGCCCGTTTCAGCGCCGAACACCTCGCCTAAATCCAGGGAGCGGACGTGGCTCATAAGCAAATAGGCGAAACGAGCGGTTGCAACGCCGTGTGTTCCCCCAGTAGGTGGCATTTCAATAAGCTCTCCCTTTATCAGTTCAAACCGCTTGTCGCTTCTGCCATGCCCCTGCCCCAACTGGAGGAGCTCTTCAGCGGTCATCTTCTTCGTTGAAACAGTCGCCATGTTCGTTCCTCCCAAACCTCAGCCGAATTCTACTTCTCGTACCGCTTGAACACCAGGCAGGCGTTTTGGCCTCCAAAGCCGAAGCTGTTGGACAGCACGACGCGCACATCCTTCTTGCGTGCCACGTTGGGGACGTAGTCCAGGTCGCACTCCGGATCAGGGTGCTGGTAGTTGATGGTGGGGTGCATGACACTGTCGGTGATGGTCTTGACGCAGGCCACGGCCTCCATGCCGCCCGCGGCGCCAAGGGCGTGCCCGATCATGCTCTTGGTAGAGCTGATGGGCGTGCGGTAGGCGGCCTGTCCAAAGGCCAGTTTGATGGCCTTGGTCTCTGCGGCATCGTTCAGCGGCGTGGACGTGCCGTGGGCGTTGATGTAGTCCACCTCTTCCGGCGTCACGCCCGCGTCCGCAAGGGCCAGGCGGATGGCGCGGGCCGCGCCCTCGCCGTTCTCCTCAGGCTGGACGGGATGGTAGGCGTCGGAAGTCGCGCCGTAGCCGGCTACCTCGGCCAGAATGTTGGCCCCTCGGGAAAGGGCGTGCTCCAGGCTTTCCACCACCAGAATGGCCGCGCCCTCCGCGGGAACAAAGCCGTCGCGCTGGGCGTCAAAGGGCCGGCTGGCGGCCTTGGGGTCCTCATTGTGCCCGCTGAGGGCGCGCATGACGCAGAAGCCCGCCAGCCCCAGCTCGCTGATGCCCGCCTCCGTGCCGCCGGTGAACACCACGTCCGCAGCGCCCCGGCGGATGACCTCTGCTGCCTCACCGATAGATTGGGTAGAAGCGGCGCAGGCGGTGACAATGGTGGAGGAGATGCCCTTGGCCCCCAGGATGCGGCTAAGCGCGGCGGCGGCCATGTTCGGCAGGATCATGGGGAGGAAGAAGGGGGAGATGCGCATCCCGCCCTTCTCAATGAGGGTGCGCATGGTCTCGTCAATGGTGGGGAAGCCTCCGTTGCCGTTGCCCAGGATCACCGCCACACGGGTGCGGTCCGTGGCGTCCAGATTGATGTGGGCGTCTTCCGTCGACATTTGGGCCGCGGCGACTGCAAACTGGGTGAAGCGCGCCATGCGCCGTGCTTCACGTGCGTTGATGAACTGAACAGGGTCCCAGTTCGGGACCTCGCCGGAGATGCGGCACGGGTAAGCCGAGGGGTCGCACAGAGTCATGGGGCCGATGCCGGATACCCCGGCGACCAGGTTGCGCCAGTAGGCGTCTACGGAGAGGCCCAGGGGCGTGACGGCCCCCATGCCCGTGACGACGACGCGGCGGCGAGTTGCTTGCTGCATGTGTTACCTCTTGGAAGGATGGGGAAGCATACGAGTTGAGTATAGCCCTGCCTAAGTATGGCCGTAAATGTAGGGATGAAGCCGGCCTGTTTGCTAGCGGAGCAGCGTACGGCCCCGTGAATCCCAACTAGTCTGGACATCGAGCCGCACCCTTCAGGGTGCGGTGAGGTTCAAGCGACCGGACAAGGGGCACGATATATCGTGCCCCTACGCGGCGAAAGACCCTACAAAGCCCGCTACGGCACGCCCGCTGCGCTGTGCATGTCCAGAGTGGTATACAGTTCCGGCGTGATGTGCAGGACATGCTCGCGGGCTTCTGCGGCGACGAACAACGAGCCGGTGACGACGATGATGTCGCCGGGCTGGCACACGCCCTGGGCATGGAGGATGGCCGCGTCCACGCCTTCTGCTTGGATCGCCGCCACGCCAGCCTTGGCGAACTCCTCGGCCAGGGCCAGGGGCGAGGCCGCCCGTGGATGGCGCGAGCGCGTGACGATGACGGCTGTGCCTCCTTGGGCCAGCTCCTGCACAATGCCAGGGATGTTCTTGTCTGAGGACAGGCCGACGACGTAGATGGGCTTTCTCCCGGGGAAATACTGCTGCACCGCCTCTTGCAGCTTGCCCGCGGAGTAGGGGTTGTGCGCGCCGTCGGCCACCAGCAATGGCTCACGAGACAGCACCTCCAGGCGGCCGGGCCAGTGCACCGTGCGGAAACCCTGGTCCAGGGAGTTACGGGTGATGGTGAAGCCCAGGTCGTTGAGCACTTGTAGGCCCACCAGTGCTGTAGCTGCGTTCTCCAACTGGTGGCCGCCCAGCAGCGGGATGGTCAGGGGGAACTCGCCCCAGGGCGTGGACATGAGGCAGGACTGGCCTTCCAGGTCATGGGAGAGCAGGGTACACCCGCAATACTCGGCGGCGGGAATGAGGGAGACGCCCTGCTCGTCGGCAGCCGCTTGCAGCACTGCCATGACGCCGGGCTCCTGGGGGCTGGTGACGGCCACGCAGCCCGGCTTGATGATGCCGGACTTGTCCGCTGCGATCTTCTCCACGGTGTCGCCCAGGATGGCGGTGTGGTCCAAGCTGATGGAGGTGAAGACGCAGAGCTGGGACTGCACCACGTTGGTGGAGTCCAGCCGTCCCCCCAGGCCCACCTCTATCACCTGAAAGCCCGCCTTTTTTTGATAATAGTGCTGGAAGGCCATAGCCGTCAGCAGTTCAAATACCGTCACATCGCCGTGGACGGCCTCGGCGTTGATGCCCTCCAACAGAGGCCACAGGTCTTCCACCAGGGCGGCGAACTCCGCCTCGGTGATGGGCTGTCCGTCAAACTGGATGCGTTCGCGGAAGGTGTGCAGGTGTGGAGACGTGAACAGGCCGGGAGTGTAGCCCTGGGCGGATAGCACCGAGGCTATCATAGCGGCGGTGCTGCCTTTGCCCTTGGTGCCGGTGACGTGTACCGTGGGCGTTTTCAGGTGCGGATCCCCCAGGCGCTCCAGGAGCAGGCGGATGCGCCCCAGGTCGTACCGGCGATGGTGGGGCGCTTGCCCGGAGACACGCTCCAGGTCGGTGAGGCTCATCAGTTTGTCAAGGGACTGCTGGTAGTCCATAAGCATGTGCGTTTTCGGGCTAGGGGCGTAGGCGTAGGGGCGTCCCGACAGGTCGGGATGCCCCTACGGGGAATTATGAGTCGTGCGAGCTTGTACAAAAGGGTTAGTGGTCACGGATGTCCTTGGGCATGAAGCCAAAGGCGATGCGATAGGCGTCGCCAAAGGTGATGCGTCTAACGTAGTCTATGTTACCTTGTAGCGGCCTGGGTTTGAAGCCGAAAGCAGTCTCGGTGGCATCAAGCCTGGTGATGTTATCCAAGGCCAGCATGGCAAGCTGCTGGGTAGTGGCCGGCGGCGTTTCCAGCAGGCGCTCCATAAGCCACACCGGCCCGCGCATGATGGGGACAGGCACGTGCAGCTTCCACCGCTCGTACACCAGAGTAGTAGCAATGATGTCTACGATCTGGTCGTAGGTGAGCTGCTGAGGCCCGCCGATCTCCACAGTCTTGCCGAGCAGGTCGCCGCGCTCCACAGCGTCGGCAACGCAATGCGATGTATCTTCTACGTGGATGGGCTGGAACTTGGCCTTTCCATTGCCCGGCACTGGGACGACGGGGAAGCCCTTGACCAGGCCCGCCAGGGTGTTGATGAACTCATCGCCCGGGCCGAACATGAGCGAGCTTCGCAGGATAACGAAGGGGACGCCGCTCTTGGCCACTGCCTGCTCACCCTGCCACTTTGAGCGCACGTATGGGTATTGGGTGTTGTCCTGGGCGCCGACGACGCTCATGTGAACGAAAGCGCGAACGCCCGCTTCCTTGGCGGCGGCTGCTACGTTTGCGGTACCCTGATAGTTCACACCCTCAAATGTCCGGCCTTTGCGCTGGCGGATAATGGCGACCAGGTGTACGACAGCATCAACGCCTTCCATCGCTGGCTTCCAGGAGGGGGCGTCTTGGACGTCGGCCTTGACCATCTCAACGCGCACACCGCCGATGGTTTCCTCGCGCCCGCCCACGCGTCCAGCGGCGCGAACCACGTGGCCCCGTTCTGCTAGGGCCTTGACAACATGGCGGCCCACAAAACCTGTGGCTCCTGTGACCAGTACACGCATGGCGTGGGCCTCCTAACTTCCCATGCAGAGCTTGTACAAAAAGCCCCGCTTCTGGCAGACGTTGCGCCATCCAGCCACCCTGCTGTTACTGGGCGAGCAGAGGGAACGGCGCTACTTCATGGTACAACATGAGCGAAGCGACCGTATTTGAGCGCAGAGTGGGAGTGAGGCGCGTTTCTTCATGAAGGTCTTCAACAATATGAAGATACCTTGTCAATTTGGCGTCGCTTGACCCACTATAGCTCTCCTCCTTGACGGGGGAGAGAAACCTGTCTTTCCCCCATGCGGGGGGAGGACAGGTTGGGGGGTCACAGCCCCTGCACGGCGTTTTGCACCGCTTCCAGCAGCGCCTCAATGGGCGTGGGCTGGTACATGCTGCGGGACGACGTCTGTGGGATGTTGCACATCCACTGGTTGTTGGGCATAAGGTGGAACTCCGCGCCGGTGCCAATGGCGATCAGCCACCGGTTCAGGTCAAAGGTAGGCACCCTTCCTTTTCCTTGGCAGATACAGGCGTCGGCATGGTAAGACATGGCCGTGTTGGCAGGGCAAGGGTCAAGGACGCCCGTGAACATGGGCTTGCCATCGGGTCCTGGGTGCTCCACCAGCTTTCGGGCCACCCTGACCATCTCGTCTGTAGTCATACCGCCTCCAGGGGAGAATGTCGGAGAACAGGATACGGCTGTGGTAGACTATGGGCAATAGCTCAAGGCGGGAAGTTCTGTGTGCTTGGGTTGACGCCACCGCACCCTTCAGGGTGCGGCTTGATGCCGCCCCGTTCACGGGGCGGTACAGCATCCCGAGGCAAATAACACCAGCTAGGTAGTACACACATGCAGCCTGTGACTAAAGACATCCTGGACATTATTGACCGCGCCTTAGAAGAGGACCTGGCGTACCAGGACCCAACCACGGCGTACCTCATCCCGATTGCATCGGGACAGCAGGGGCAAGCGGTGCTGCTGTCCAAGTCGCCGGGCGTACTGGCGGGCGTTCGCGTCGCCTGCGCCGTGTTCCAGCGGCTGGACCCATCGGTTGAGGCAAGCATCCTCAAGGAGGACGGCGCTGGGCTTCAAGCTGGCGACCCTGTCGCTATTATACGAGGCAGCGTCAGCGCCATTCTCCGTGCGGAACGCACCGCCCTTAACTTCGCCCAGCGCATGAGCGGCATTGCAACGCTCACCTCCAAGTACGTGGCGGCGGTGCAAGGATTCCCCGTACACATCCTGGACACGCGTAAGACCGCGCCGGGGCTGCGCACGCTGGACAAGTACGCCGTTCGCATGGGCGGCGGGCACAACCACCGCATGAATCTGGCGGATGGCATCCTGGTCAAAGACAACCACATCGCCGCGCTGCAAGCCCAGGGACTGTCCCTGCGTGACATCGTGCGGCGCGCCGTGGAGCAGGCCCCCCACACGTTGAAGGTGGAGGTGGAGGTGGAAACGGTGCAGCAGGCCCAGGAGGCCCTGGACGGCGGAGCGCACATTATCCTGCTGGACAACATGGGGTTGGAGGATATGACCATCGCGGCGCGTATGGCCAAGGGCCGCGCCCTGACCGAGGCTTCCGGCGGCGTGAACCTGGAGACGGTGCGCGCCGTTGCCCAGACCGGCGTTGACCTCATCTCCGTGGGCGCGCTGACCCATTCGGTGCAGGCTATGGACATCAGCCTGGACTTCCAGGCATAGTGTCCTGAGTCAGAAACCCTCGGAATAAGTTGCGACTTTCTTGCTTGGGCAAACAGACTTGCTGGGCAGATACCTCACCCCTGGCCCCTCTCCTGCGGGAGAGGGGAAATTGTATCTGGGGGATACCCCCAGACCCCCAGCGGGGCTTTGCCCCTGCACCCGAATGAGACCTCCCTTATTACAGTTTCTAATGATTCAGGACACTAGCAGAGTGCTGAAAAACTCCCTTCATTACCCCATTTCCCCCCTTCTTGACCAAGAAGGGGCGGAGTCTATGTCTGAGGGACACCCTCAGACTCCCGGCCCTTCACTTCGTTCAAGGGCAGGCTCCGGAGCTTTACCCCTCTGCACTCCCCTTTCCCAGACCCATAGGGGGCGGCCAACGCTGAGCGCCGCTATCGGAATCCTTCTGATAGCGGCGCTGGCTGCATGTCAGCCTCTCAGTTCGCCGCCGGCCCCTCCATCGCCAACGGCCACCGTCGGCCCAAAGACCGCAGCCTCCATCGTATACGTCGGCAACGACTACAACGTGTACTTGTACGATAAGGACGCACTGGCGTCACGCCCGTTGACGGACGGCGTCAGGCTCTACACGTGGCCGGTGCAGGCCCCAACCGGCAAGGCTTTTGCCCTTTCCGCATTCACCGATGCGCCGGGGTTCGCGCCCATCGGCGTCTACATTGCCGGCGAATCTGGCCCAAGCCCATTCCTTCTTCGCTACGATCCCACGGAAGCCGGCGTTGCGTTCAATCCAGCCACACCCCATGATCTCCACTGGTCGCCCGACGGCCAACACCTGGCCTTTCTCACTTGGGATCCCCAAGGGCAAAGGCTTTACCTGGCGTCCGTAACGGACCTACGATTGCTGTCTTACTCTGGATCAACAGATACCTTTCATGTTGCGTCTGCATCGGCTGGCTGGGAAATCCAAAACCTCGGCGTAGGCCCTGCAACTGTCATCGCCTGGTCGCCGGACTCGCACAGCCTCTTGCGGCGGCAAGACGCCGAACTTGCCAGGATTGACCTGCCCTCGTTGCAGCCCTCAGTGTTGGAATCCAGAGCCTCGCCATTGAGTGTCCCTGCCTGGTCGCCCGATGGGACGCTCATCGCCTATGTCGCCTCTGGACGCGGAGGGGACTTCCTCTTTGTCGCGCAGCCCAACAGAGCAGACAGGCGGCAGCTTGCCCGGGTCACAGGCATCGGGCATTTGCTCTGGTCGCCGGATGGGGGACGCATCGCCCTGGGGCAGTCAATGGATGCGGCCGATGGGTTCATGCAGAGCCTGCAAGTGGTTGATGTTGCCGCCGGCCAAGCAACCACACTGGCTACAGGCCCCCTAGTGGCCTTCTTCTGGTCTCCGGACGGCGGCAGGCTGGCCTATGCCACCACAAGCTCCGATGGGATGGGGCTGCTCTGGCGCGTGATCACTCCGGCGACGGGCCAGAGTGTTGACCTCGCCGCCTTCGTCCCTACAGGAGAAGAGCTTGCCCTCCTTGCCGCCTTTGACCGGCACGCCGGTGACTACACCCCCTGGTCGCCCGATGGCACGCAGCTCCTTTTCGCCGGAGGATTGCCTCTCGCAACTTCCGAAGAGGCAGAGCAGCCGCCCCGGGTGTTTTCCGTAAGCGTGGAAAACGGCGAAGCGCCACAGGAGATCGCCACCGGCAGACTGGCCGCCTGGACAAGGCCCTAGCGCAGAGTCTCATAGATAGCTTTGCGTTTTGCTTCCGAAACCTTCACCCTCTTTCATCCAGCACAGGAGTTGGAACCAGGTTTGGAATCTGGCTGTTCGCCGGAGGCGAACAGCCAGATTCCAAACCTCCATCCCAAACCCTGAGCGGAGCGAAGGGTCAAGTGTTTTGGCGCAAGCTTCGGTACGGGTACTTTTCAGTCATGCAGTTTGAGAGACAGTAGACTAGCTCTTGCCTGAAGATGCCTTTGTACCGCTACAATGGTAAAACAACACTTTCCGCTCAGGAGACAACATGGAACTTACGATCAGCGCCCGGAACCTGGAGCTCCCTGATGCGACCAAACAGTACATTCTGCGCAAGTTCCAGCCTATCCAGCGCCAGTTCAAAGACTATGGAGGACCGGCGGAGGCGAAACTGGAAGCGCGTAAGGAAGGGACACGGTCGTCCCAAGACCAGATTGTGGTGCAGCTCACCCTGAACATTGCAGGAACCTTGCTGCGGTCGGAGGAGCGCGCGCCCACCGTCAACGCCGCAATGGACATGACCGCCCGGACTATGGAGCACCAGATCAAGAAATACAAGGGCCGGCACTACGTGAATATCCGGGCGCGCAGGGGCAGCGAAGGCGAGACCATTCGGGGGGCCGAAGCGGCGCAGACCGAGCCGGCCGCGGGTGAAGACCAGATAGCCACCCCCTCCGGCCGGGTGGTGCGCGTAAAGCGGTTCACTATGAAACCCTTAGCTGTTGAAGACGCGGCAACGCAAATGGAGCTGCTGGGGCACCAGTTCTTTTTCTTCATAAACAGCGAGACGGACCAGCCCAACGTCATCTACCGCCGTACCGATGGGGACTATACCGTCATTGAGCCTGCGCCGCGGTAAGGGAGGGGGCGGCCACGGATGCAGTCAACGGGCAATCCCTTGTAGGTGTGTCCCGACCTGTCGGGACACACCTACGTCCTCTTCATGGCTGGGTCTGTCTTCGCCTTTACACCCAAACAAGCGCACACCTATAATGACTTCCATGTCCAATTGATTCATCCACACTTCTTGTGTTGGTTAAGGTGGCGTGTGGCCCTTTTGAAGCTACGAATAGTGCCTGACCCCATGTTACGGGCAAAGGCAAAAAAGATCAGCCGGATTGACGCTTCCGTCCAGCGCCTGGCAGACGACATGATTGACACCATGCACGTTGAAGGCGGCGTGGGCCTTGCCGCCAACCAGGTCGGCGTGCTCAAGCGTCTTATCGTCATTGAGATTCCAGAAGTGGATACGGAAGCCCGCGTGTACATCAACCCGGAGATCATGGAGAAGGAAGGGGAACGCCGCATTGAAGAGGGCTGCCTGAGTGTGCCCGGCTACCGCGGCTTTGTAGTGCGAGCGGAGCAGGTGAAGGTCAAAGCCCTGGACCGCCACGGCAAACCCCTGAAAGTGAAGGCCGATGGTCTGCTTGCCCAAGCCTTGGAGCATGAGATTGACCACTTGAACGGTATCCTCTACGTAGACCATGTCAAGGCCCATGAAGACCTGTGGAAGATTGAAAAAGGTGAGCAAGAGCCAACCCCGGAAGACCGTACGCACCAGTCCTTCCACCAGCATCACGCAGGCCCGATCGGTCATGACGAACCGCAACCCGTGGAGGCCACCCTTGACTAGCCTTGGGGCGCTGCGTTGAGCGTCCTCTCTCCTATGGCCGCACAAGCACTTGGCACCAACACTCGTTCGCTCATCCGGCGTGTGGTGTTCCTGCTGCCGCCCGAGGCAACCCCTTTTGCCGTTGGCGGCTTTGTGCGTGATGCACTGCTGGGACGCTCCAGCCACGACCTGGACATCGCGGTCAACGGCGACGCCCTTGCAATGGCGCGCAGCCTTGCTCTCGCCCTGGACGGCGCGTGCGTACCCCTGGATGAAGAACGCCAGGTGGCGCGCGTAGCCTTCCACCACGAGGGCATCCCCTGGCAGATTGACCTCGCCACGCTGCAAGGCGACCTGCTCCAAGACCTGCACCGACGCGACTTCACGGTTAACGCTATGGCCGTGCCCCTGACCGCCATGATCGGCGAGGACTGGGCTGCGCACGTCGTTGACCCGTATCGGGGCCAGGCCGACCTGGAAGGCCGCATCATCCGCCAGACCAGCCCGGCGGTCTTTCGTGAAGACGGGCTGCGTTTGCTCCGCGCTGTGCGCATTGCGGCAAAGCTGGACTTCACCCTTGAGCCTGGCACCCAGGACACCATTCGCCGTGAAGCAAACTGCCTGGCGGGAGTCGCCTGGGAGCGTGTCCGCGACGAGCTTCTGTCCACGCTGGCCTGCCGGAACGCCATGCGCTGGTTCTACGTGCTGGACGACCTGGACCTGCTGTGCCGCGTGCTGCCGGAGCTTGCAGAAGGCAAGGGCGTCACCCAGCCCAAGGAGCACCACTGGGATGTCTTCCGGCACAACCTGGAGACCGTCGGCGCAGTAGAGGGCCTCCTGCACAGGGACTACCAGCCGGAGTGGACCCTGGCCTACGTGCCCTGGAACGATGACCTGGCAGCCTACTTCGGCGAGGTGGTCAGCGAAGGGCATACCCGCGCCACGCTGCTGAAACTCGCCGCACTGCTGCACGACGTCGCCAAACCCGCCAGCAAGACCATAGAGGCCGGCGGGCGCATCCGCTTCTTCGGCCACCACACCCAGGGTGCAGCCATGTGCCGCGTCGCGTTGGAGCGCCTGCGCCTAAGCCGCCGGGCGGTGCGCCTGGTGGAGACGATGGTTGAGCACCACCTTCGCCCTGGGCAGATGAGCCAGGGTGTGGAGCTGCCCACTGCACGGGCTATCTATCGCTATTTCCGCAGCGCCGGCGAAGCTGCGGTTGACACGCTGTACCTGAACCTGGCAGATTACTTATCGGCGCGCGGACCCATGCTCCAAGGGCAAGAGTGGGCAGGGTACACTCGGGTAGTCCGACACATTTTGGACATGGGGCGGAATCCCGATGGAATCGGGACCGCTGCGCCCCGCTTATTGGATGGCCGCGACCTCATGGCCGCATTTGACCTCGCCCCTGGACCTCACCTGGGCACCCTCCTGGAGGCAGTCCAGGAGGCGCAAGCCCTGGGAGAAATCACCACCAAGGAGGAAGCCTTGGCACTTGCCAAACACACCCTAGCCATGAGCCAGGAGGTACGCCGTGGGTAGGGTAAGCATCATCAAAGTCATGTTCATCGTGTTGGTGCTCGGCGTCGCATTGGGCACGCTGGGCTACCAGAAGATCAACATCCACCTCTTGGGGATTGACCTGCAACGCGGGGCTGATACGGTTATGGGCATGAGGCTGGGGCTGGACTTACAAGGGGGCAGCCACCTGGTGTACCAGGCCAAGGGCAGCAAGCAGATAGACTTGGCCTTCCAAGACCCTTCGCCGGCAACGCCTGACGACGCAACGCTCCTTGCCAAGACCGTGAACGACCGGCTCGTGTCCCTTGGGACCACGGGGGCCACGGTGCAGGCCCTCTCTTCTACGGACTTCGTGATCACGGCAGTGTCCCTACGGCCGGAAGAGCGGGATGCTACCGGCACCGTCATCACCCTTGCCGAAGCAGATGTCATTCGCAGGGGCCTGCAAGACACGTTTGGCCCCATTGCCGTGTACAGCGAAAGCGACGCGGCGGGCGGGGGGAAGCAGATCGCCATCACCTTCCAAATCCCAGTCAATGCGCAGGTCCCGCTGAGCCGGGAGGAGCAGGTGCGACAGGTCTTCCGTGACTTCGGCAAGACCAGCGCGCAGATTCGCCAAGTGGACGACCAGCACTTCCAGATTACCGTGGATACCATGTCGCCGGCAATTGTGGATTCCAGCGGCACGGTGACAAAGATCGCCGAGGCCGACGGTCTGCAACAGACGTTGACGCAGCGGGTAGGCGCGGTGTCGTCCTTTACGGTCACTGATCTGGCCGCCAACGTAACCCCGGATGACATGGCAGCGGCCATGCAGACTATTGACCGGCGCATCAACCCCTTCGGCATAGCAGAACCGGTCATTCAGCTTATGGGCGAGAACCGTATCCTGGTGCAGCTCCCCGGCATCAAAGACGTGGAGGAGGTCAAGCAGCTCATTGGACGCACGGCGCAACTGGAGTTCAAAGAGCGACAGTGCGTTGAAAAACTCCCCATCAGCATCGCGGGCAGCACCTACTTCCCCTGCGAATTGCCGGACAACCACATTGACAGCGACACGGGACTCACCGGCGAGGACCTCGCCCAGGCCTACGCAGGCACGCAGCCCAATACGGGCCTGCCCGTGGTGAACATTCAGTTCAACTCACGGGGGACCAGGATCTTTGCGGATCTGACTACACGGCTGTACGCGACACTGAACACCACCTCTGCCGACCGGTTCGTGGTGTTTCTGGACGACGAAGAGATAATCGCTCCCGTGGTGAACTCGCCCATTTTGAGCGGCTCAGGTTACATTGAAGGGCAGGACTTCACGCCGGAGAGGGTCCGCACTCTGTCCATCCAACTGCAATCGGGACGCCTGCCGGTGCCGCTGGAACTGGTGCAGGAACAGACGGTGGACGCAACCCTGGGCAAGGACTCCTTGCTGAAGAGCTTGGAGGCAGGAGCTGTGGGCCTGGCCCTGGTCGTGCTGTTCATGGTCATGTACTACAAAGGGTCGGGAGTCGTAGCATCCCTGGCCCTCATCGTCTACACCGCATCGGTGCTGGCCGTGTTCAAGCTGGTCCCGGTGACGCTTACCCTCGCCGGCATTGCGGGCTTCATCCTCTCCGTAGGCATGGCGGTGGACGCCAACGTGCTCATCTTTGAACGTATGAAGGAAGAGCTGCGCAGCGGGCGTACACTCGCCTCCGCCATTGAGATCGGCTTCAGCCGGGCATGGCCGTCCATACGGGATTCCAACCTGGCCACCATCATCACCTCCCTCATACTCATTTGGTTCGGCCAGCGCCTTGGCGCAACGCTCCTCGCAGGATTCGGGACGACGCTGCTCATCGGCGTGCTGATCAGCCTTTTCAGTTCCCTCATGGTGAGCAAAGTACTGTTGGAGCTTTTCTCCGCGACTCCCTTGGGCCGCTGGCGCTCCTTGTACACGCCGGAACGGCTGCCATCGGCCCAACGACCAGAATCCGCGCCAGCTACGCCTGGGCAGGAAAGGAACTAGCATGGACATTGTTGGGAAGCGGGTCTGGTACTTCCTTTTCTCCGTGATCATATTGGTGCCCGGGATCATCTCCCTGTTGATCCCGCCACGCCTGGACTTGGGCATTGAGTTTACCGGTGGGTCTACTATCAGTATTGAGTTCCAGTCTGCTGTTCCTGAGGACCAAGTCCGTGCCGCGATGCACGACCTGGGGCATACCGAAGCCATCATCCAGACAGCAGGCGTAAAGAGCTATTTCATACGCACCGGTGCTCTCAAGCCCGCCCCTTCGCCGGATGCTATCTCGGAACAGCAACAGGTGTTGGATGCCCTGGAGAAGCTCGCGCCGCTATCCAGCAAAGAGGTCTCCACCGTCTCCGGCGTAGTGGCCAAGGACACGGTACAAACGGGCTTCCTTGCGGTGGCCCTGGCCTCCGTCGCCATTTTGCTGTACATCACCTATGCCTTCCGCAAGGTTCCGAAGGCATACCGCTTCGGCGGCGCTGCGGTCATCGCGCTGCTGCACGATGCGCTCTTGGTGGTGGGCATCTTCTCCCTGCTCGGGAAGTTCATGCACCTGGAAGTGGACGCCATGTTCATTCCAGCCATACTCACCATTATCGGCTACAGCGTTCACGATACCATTGTGGTCTTTGACCGCATTCGTGAGAACTCAATACGCTCGCCGGAAATGCCCTTCGCCCAGATAGCTAACAACAGCGTCTTGGAGACCGTAGCCCGCTCCTTGAACACCGTCATCACTGTGCTTGTCTCCCTTCTGGCGCTGCTCCTGCTGGGCGGGCCGACGTTGCGACCCTTCCTCATCGCCTTGCTGATCGGCTTCTGCACAGGCGCGTACAGCTCTATCGGCGTCGCCAGCTCCATACTGGTTGCTTGGGAAAACGGCGATATTGGCCGCCTCTTCGGCAGAAAGCGTGCGGCTCAGGCAACCCGTGCGGAAGGACGGGCGTAAAGCGGTTGTCTCCACATCTGTTCCGGCGCTAACAAGCCATGTAGGGGCACGATATATCGTGCCCCTACGCCCAGAACTTCGGCTGCAGGGACTTCTCCGAAGTGCCCACCTCTTCTTGTCTTGCTGAACCAGCAATCCCGATTTGTCTGGGGAAAACAATGGGCCTCTTGTAAAAGGCCAGGCCAAGAATGCACAGCAGGGGTTAGGTTAGTCCCTTAGCCGAAAAACAAGCCGCTTCCGCATTATGCAGATGATTGCCGTCCACCACCGGCCCGCCGTGAAGACCACCTGATGAAGCGCACCACTGTGGCATACAAAGTGTTCCCTTTGCTCCTGGCGCTGGTCATGGCAACCGTGGCAGGGGGGTGCGCCGGCGTGGGCGAATGGCTGGTGGGTGGCGGGCCTCCGCTGGTCGCATCGCCCACCCCCACGCCTGTTGCCAAGTCACCCGTGGCTGTCGCTGCGCCGGCAGGCGGCGTAGTGAAAGAGGGCCGCCCCTACCTCACCGAAACGTTATCGCCCATCACGCTACACTACGAGCCGTGGATAGACTACTCCACGGTGCAGCTTGTGAAAAACACCTTTGCCACCGCCATCCATGCCCAACAGACGGAGTTGGGCGTAGCGGCCCTTCCCCACATAGACGCTTACGTTATGTGGGAGACGCCCTTCAACCACTTTGCAAGTCAGAACGCATTCCAACAGCCGTCGTGGCTTGCGGGATTCGCGGCCTACGACCTCCTGGGAGGCCACGCCGACAACGCTAAGATTTACGTCAACGCCCAGGCTAGCGGCATTGTGCACAACACCGCCCACGAACTCACCCACATCGCCGCGCCGTCCTTGCCCCAGTGGCTTGCCGAGGGAGTAGCCGAGTATGTCGGCGACCGCGTAGACCAGGTCCTGGCCCCGGACGATGGCAAGGCACGGCGCTTGCAGGCGCGCGCTAAAGTGCGGCAGGCGGTGAAGAGCAACACGTTGCTTGAGGCGCAGAGCTTGCAGGACTTCCCCTGGGAATCGCCGCCCGACTTCGCCGTGCTGGAATTGGCCTACGCCGAAAGCTGGCAGATGGTGGAGTACGTCAGCGCCGTCTACGGCAAAGAGGTCCTGAGCACGCTGATTACCCAGTACAATGGGCCGTCCGGGCAATCGCCGGCAACCTCTTCCGATGAAACCCTGGCGACCTTTGAAGCGGTGTTAGGTAAGCCGTCGGACGAAGTCTTCAGCGCCTTTGCCGTGAGGGCGCTCACCGACTTGACGCCGGAGGAACAGACCGGCGACAACCTCTGCGCCCTCGCCGACATAATGGCTGCGGAGGCCGGCGTCACCAGCGCATGGAACCAGTTCTTGCTCCTGAACAGCAGCAGGGACCCCAGTCGTTTTGTCGCCACGTTTCAGGAGTTCGGCAAGGAGTGGCAAGACTTGGGCATCCAGACCGCTCAAACGCCAGGGCTGGGCGAAGCCGCTGCCCTACGCGACGACCTTGCGGCTTACCTGCAAGCCATGCGCCATGCCATGGACTTGCTGGTTCAGAGTGATACCAGTGCGGCAAACCGTAGCTTGCAGAGCGCATACCGTCAGCGCACCCTTGCTCAAGAGCAACTGCACCAGGCCCTTGTCAGCCGCAGCGAGTGGCTCAGTTGCGGGGCAGCCGTACCCGGCGCTTAATCGCGCAGACAACAAAGCAGGGCTTCACCGGCGGAGGCGCTTGCCGGTGAAGCCCTGCTTGTATTTCCTTGGGCCGTCGCCGGAGGTAGGCGGAGGAGGCTCTCCACCCGCCGGCAACAGCCCGGGTTGACGAATTAAGCCTAGACCAACACCTCTTCCCGTTCCCGGTCTTCTTCGGGCAGGATGTCGCGCAGGACGTTGAGGGCGCTCTGCAACTCTGTACGAGCGGCCTCGCCTTTTGGCGTCACACGGTAGACGCCGTTGGGCGTGCGTTCCAGGAACTGGCTGGCGCACAGCATGGATATGTAGCGTGATGCCTGCTTATCGCTCACGCGGGAGCTATACGCGATCTTCTTCTTGTTGACCGCGCCAGCCCCGGGGGCGCAAAGCACCTCGTAGACTATTTCAGCGGCTGACCTTTTGCTCATCATGGCGGCTTACTCCCTAGTACCTTTGACAGGTCTATTGTCGCAGGTCTCCCCCCAGGGAACAGCCGCAATTGTGGATAAGGTACGTATACAAAAGGGATAGGCCCGCGTGAAGGGGAGGCCAGTGGGGACGAACGGCTGCCGGCTGCCGTCCGAGACGTAGCTAAAAATCCCGGCTCCGGCGGTCGGAGCGGAAGGCATCTTGCAGTAAGGCGGGCGAAAAGTAGTCCCCCGTCTTGCCCTCGGTGGCGTACTGGAACACCACCGCCGTGTAGATGGACTGCAAGGTGGCCGACAGCGTGAGGAGCACAACCACACCCACCACGGCGGTAATGACTAGGGGCACGCCCACGACCGCGCCCAGCGTTCCGCCGGAGGCAAGCGCCCACAGGCCCACGAAGCCGAAAACGACGCCCCAGACGACTGCGGCCAGCCCGAACACCAGCCCAATGCCGCCGTGCCCAACGACCGCCTCTCCCCAACGCTGCTTTATGATGGCAACGGAGCGTTTGAGCGCGCCAAAGCCGCCGATGCCTTCCGCCGCCAGCACGGGTATGACGAAGAAGGCGGCCAAACTCCACGCCATGCCCACAAGGCCGATGGCTATCTGGGCCACTATGCGACCGAACCCTTGCGTGTTGCGCTGCGCCGCCCCCTCCAGCAGCCGCAGGACCAGGCCAACGACTGCCGCGATGACGGCCCATGAAGCGATAGGGCCTAGCCGCCGGTTGGCGGCCCGCAGACCGGCGGAGAGCGTCGGGTTGTCGCCGCCGAGCCGGATTTGCACCGACGCTACAAGGCCCACCTGAAAATAGATGGCGATGAAGTAAGCGCAGAAATAGAAAATGAATAAGAGAAGCACATTCGCCAAGGTAATGCCTTTTTCCAGGTTGAACAGCCCGGCGAATAGGCCAACGCCTCCGATGGCGAGGGCCGCAACGACGGTGGCAAAGAAGGAGATGATGGGGAACAGCACCAGCTCCGGGTCCATCCGCAGGACCTTCAGGCTTTCCAGTGCGAGTTTGTAGCTGCGTGCAAAGGTTTCCATGTCGCCCCCCTTCTTTTGGTTCTCTCCCTTGATTTCCGTTAGAAAAGGCCCAATAATTCTACTACTTCTTGTGATTGAAGGTGTGCTATGCCCTTAACTGTGCCCCATTGGTTTTCTCCACACAGATATGTGAAGATTGGTATTAACCCCAAAGATATGAAGAAAAGCCCTCTGGGACATGAGGTGGTCATCTGTCGCGATATTGGCGGAGAGCGCCAACGCGCTTTGGTACCGACCCATTTTGTTGACGAAGTGGCCGGAACTGTCCAAGCAGCGGTTGTGGGCCAGATAGGAGACTCCCTTTTTATATCCTTCCCCGCAACCTCAGAGGGTACAGCAACTTGGATAATTCGCAAGGAGCTTCTTTCGGGCATCTTGAGTGAAGCATAGTCGGACAACAATAGTGGAGCAAATAGGATGGTGCTTTCCGATGGCGAAATTTGGGAAGCTCTAGCAACGGGGGAGGTTGAAATAGACCCTTTCCCTGAAGGCGTGGCTCGTAACGCCATTCAGCCCTCTAGCATTGACTTGCGGCTACATGGGTTGCTAAGGCGGCAGAGTAGCGCACCGGTGCGCGGCATAGAGATTTACCCTCCCGACCTTGACGTAACAGACTTCATCAATCGTTTCACCGACCCTGAAGACATTACGACCGGTGGAGAGTTTCTCTTACGGCCAGGGAACTTTGTCATCGGCAAGACATTGGAGCGGGTACGGCTTCCCCTGGGTATCGCTGGGAGGGTGGAAGGCAAAAGTTCCCTTGCTCGTCTTGGGGTGGCCGTTCATATTACGGCCCCCAAGATTGATCCAGAGTTCAATAACAACATCACCCTAGAAATCTTTAACTTGGGACCGTTTACCGTAAAGCTCAAGCAGGGTATGAACGTGTGCGTGCTGATCTTGGAACGGCTTGGTAGGCCAGCCCAGAGGGGCTACGGTGGTCAGTTCCAGGGAACGACCTCATGATCTTCGTAGCCATCCCCTCACTCGTGTATCGTCATCCCCAAGCACCCGCGTAACAAGAGCGCAGCCACCTTCTTGTCCAGCGGGTGGTTGCCGTTGCCGCACTTGGGCGAGTGGATGCAGCCGGGGCAGCCGTCCTCGCAGGGGCACTCCTCCACCACCTTCAGCGTCGCCGCCCAGAGCTGCTCCATCAACTCGTACCCCTTCTCTGCGATGCCAATGCCCCCTGGATGGCCGTCGTAGATGAACACCTGGGGCTTCCCCGTGTCCGGATGAATCACCGTGGACACGCCGCCGATGTCCGCGTGGTCGCACATTGCAAACAGGGGTAAGACGCCAATGGCGGCGTGCTCCGCGGCGTGCAGGCCGCCAGCCAGGTCCATGCGCCGCCCCTTCAGCCAGGCGACCAGGTCGTTCGGCACGTCAAACCACAGCGCCACGGTGTTGAAACGCTGGGGCGGCAGGTCAACTAATTCCTCGCCCAGAGTCTCCTCGGAGTAGTGGGCCTTCTTTTCATAGCTCACCACCTGAGCAGCCACCTCCACCTCGCCCAGATAGGCCGTCACCTCGCCGGCCCGCTTCTGTTCCATGGGGTGCAGGATGCGGATGTCGGTGTGGTCGCGGCACTGGGTATAATACGGCACGTCCTCTTTGCTGACGTAGGCGGTCTTGGACTCGGTGTCCAACTCGTGTACCAGGTACTGGTCGCCGTAGTGCAGGTACACCGCGCCGGGGTGCAACTGGAAGAAGGCCGATCCTTCCTCCACCTGCTCCAGCAGCGCGCCGGAGGCCTTGTCCACCACGGCATAGTCGCTGCCCCAGCCGGAGCGCAGGTTTATGTTCTCCGCCGGGTAGTACACGCTGGGTTCCAGGAACCATTGGCCGTGGCGCATCCGCACCTGGCCTTCCGCGGCAAGCTGCTCCAGCCGTTGTTGCATCGTGGGGCCAAAGAGGTCGGCGTCGCGCTGGGTCAGCGGCCCGTTTTCGTACAGGGCGCACAGGAGATGCGGGTCCAGGATGCGCGGGTTGCCCGGCGCGATAAGGGCGTGCTCAGGAGAACGGCCAAACAGGTACTCCGGGTGGCGGGCCAGGTATTGGTCCAGCGGGTCGTTGCGGGCGACCAACACCGATAGAGAGCTGCTGCCCCGCCTGCCGCTGCGCCCTGCCTGCTGCCAGGTGCTGCTGATGCTGCCCGGGTAGCCGCCGAGAATAGTGGCGTCCAGGCTGCCCACGTCAATGCCAAGCTCCAGGGCATTGGTGGTCGCCACGCCCAGCAGGTCGCCGCTGAACAGAGTGCGCTCAATGCGGCGGCGGTCCTCGGGCAGATAGCTGGCGCGATAGGGGCTGATCTTGCCCACCAGCTCCGGGGCCTCTTCCGCCAGCCGGTTGCGCACGGAGACGTACACCAGCTCCACCTGGCGGCGCGTGCGGGCAAAGACCATGGTGCGCACCCGCTCCCGCAGCAAGCGGCGGAAGAGGTCCGCCGCCTCGGAACCGGCGCTTTTGCGGATGGAGCGCTGGGCGTCCACTACCGGCGGGTTCCACACCAGGAACTCCTTGCCGCCGGAGGGCGCGCCGTCGTCGTCCACCACCGTGAAGGGCATGCCCGTCAGCGCCTCGGCGTGTTGGCCGGGGTTGGCGATGGTGGCGCTGCACAGGATGAACTGGGGCTGGCTACCGTAGCGACGGCACATCCTGCGCAGGCGGCGCAGCACGTTGGCGACATGGGAGCCGAACACGCCGCGATAGACGTGGGCCTCGTCCACCACCACATAGCGCATCCCCTGGAACAGGCGCGCCCAGGAGCGATGGTTGGGCAGAATGCCCAGGTGCAGCATGTCCGGGTTGGTCAAGATGACCTGGGCCGAGCGTTTGATGGAGTCCCGCGCTTCCCTGGGCGTGTCGCCGTCAAAGATGTCGGCCGTGACCGGGACAGAGTCGCCGCACAGGGCCTTCAGAGAGCGTAGCTGGTCCTGGGCCAGGGCCTTGGTGGGATAGAGGTACAGCGCCCTCGCCGAGGGGTCGGCCAGGATTGTCTCAAGGACCGGCAGGTGATAGCAGAGGCTCTTGCCGCTGGCCGGCCCCGTGGCGACGATGATGTTGCTCCCTTCGGCAACGGCGTCCAGGGCATGGGCCTGGTGGCGGTAGAGGCCGCGCACGCCCTGTCCTTCCAGCGCCGCCTGCACCTGGGGGCTAAGCGGATGGCGCAGTTCGGCATATCGGGCGTCGCGCGCGGGCAGCGACTGGCGGTGGACAATCTGTCCACTGTAGCCCTCGCTGGCTTCAAGGCGCTCGAGAAAGGCGGCTACGTCCATAGAATCACGCTCCGCTAATCACTTCCGTCTGGATGTCCACCACCTCTGCGTCCAGGCGGAGGTCCTGGATGAAGCGCACCACGTTGGATAGCATTTCGTCGGCGTGACGCGGGTCGTTGCTCACGCAGGCGATGCCCAGGGTGGCCAGACGCCACGTGTCGTTGTCCTCCACCTCGCCGATGGACACGTTGAAGCGCCCACGCACGCAGTCGGTGACCGAGCGGATAATCTGACGCTTGTCCTTCAGGCTGCCGTTCTCCGGCATCCTCAGTTGTAGGGTGCAGACGCCAACGTGCATAGCGGACCTCAGCCATTTGTGGTGCAGTGTGGGTTCCGTAGGGGCGTCCCGACGCATCGGGACTCGCCAGAATGATCCTTCAACTGAAGGACCCACCCCAACAGCCGTTTCTCCCACAGATGCCGGAAGAACCGAAAGACCTTGAATCACAAGGATAACACTCTCTTGGCAGCCAAAGCGCTTTGCGGTATTGTGCTACGACTAAATGCACAGGGAGACCGATGTGGACAAGCCCAACATTCTCGTCACCAGCCCCATGAGCCGCGAGTACGTGGCGAAGCTGAACGCCAACCCGCACGTCGGCAAGGCGCAGCAGCTTCCTAGGGAATTGTGGCGTCCCTTCCAGGAATTGTACGACAGCGGCCCGCAAGCCGCCGTCACCGGCCCGGGCGCTATGGGGCCGTACTTTGCCGAGGCGGACATCCTCGTGACCATGGGGATGCCGCAGGGGTCCGTGGCGTGGCTGCCCCGGCTCAAGTGGGTGCAGGCTTGGAGCGCCGGTGTGGACAGCATGAAGGGTAGCGGCATTATTGAGGCGGGCGTCCCGACGACGACCATGGCCGGGGCCAACGCCGCGCCCGTCGCCGAGCACGCCGTCATGATGATGCTCATGCTGGCTAAGAACATGAAGGGGTTCATGGAGAACGCCCGCCAGCGCAAGTGGCGGCCCACGCCGGACGTGGACGAGCTGGGCGGGCGCACCCTGGGCATCGTTGGCCTGGGGGCCATCGGCAGCCGGCTTGCGGCACTGGGGCGCGCCTTTGGTATGCGGGTGCTGGCTGTCCGCCGCAGCGCCGTGGCCCGGCAGCAGCAGGTGGACGGCGTAGACGAGCTGCTGCCGCCGTCGGATCTGCCCTACCTGCTGGCCCAGAGCGACTACGTGGCGTTGTGCGTGCCCCTGTCCGCAGAGACCCAGGGCATGATCGGCGAGGCGCAGTTGCGCGCCATGAAGCCCAAAGCCTTCCTTATCAACGTGGCCCGAGGCGAGGTGGTGGACGAACGCGCGCTGGTGCAGGCGCTACGGGAGGGTTGGATCGCCGGCGCGGGGCTGGACGTGTTCACCAACGAGCCGCTGGAAGCGGAAAGTCCGCTGTGGGACATGCACAACGTGGTGACGACGTCCCACCGAGCGGGACGCACCGTGCGCCTGGAGGAACGGCAGGCGCGCATGTTTGAGGACAACCTGGAGCGGTTCCTCTCAGGCCGTCCACTGCTGCACCAGGTGGACTCCGCGCATCCGTATTGAGGCGCTGTGTTCTGTTCGCTTTGGCGCGTTATTCAGTGCCCCCGACTTTAGTCGGGGGATTAACCCGAGCTAAACCTGGCACTTTAGTGCCAGGACACAAAACCGAAGACCAGTGTTCCTTGACCTGCGTGCTGGTCGGCACGTAGACTCAAGATTGCACCCTGCTCTAAAGTGGGGTGAGGATTGAAACGTTGCAAGCATCGTCCCAGACCCCACCCAACCCCTCTCGCTTCAAGGAAGCGCTGCAACGCGGGCAACTCATGCTGCCCCGGTGCCAGATCTGCGATGACCTGTTCTACCCGCCCAAGGCCCAGTGCCCCCGGTGCGGGTCTACGTCGTTGGAGTGGGCGCGGTGCTCCGGCAAAGGGCGGGTCTTCAGCTACCTCGTCAACTACCGGCCCGCCGGAGCGTTGCCCAGCGAGTCATGGGAAGTCATGGCGGTGGTGGAGCTGCAAGAGGGGCCGCGCATTCTGGCGCCGGTGATCGGGTTGAACGACCCGTCCCAGGTGCAGGTGGACATGGCGGTATGCCTCGCGCCTGCCTCCAAACTCACAAACGGGCCGGTTTTTGAGGCCGGGTAGTTTTTCAGGAATAAGCTGCCCGCTCAGACCCAAGGGCGAGGGTTCCGTTTGCATTTAGGTATTGTTGATGTGTCCTGGCACTAAAGTGCCAGGTTTAGCTTGGGTTAATCCCCCGACTAGAGTCGGGGGATTGAATAACACGGTAAGGCAAACAGAACCGTTCCACAGCATCGCTTTCCCCATGCATTCGTGCGTGGTATGATTCCCTGGAAATGAACATCTGTACGAACCGCTATGGCTGACCGTCTTGTGGCTGGACAGGCCAAAGAAGAAGACCAGTCGCTGGACAACAACCTGCGCCCTCGCCGGCTGGCGGACTTTGTCGGCCAGGACAAGATCAAAGAGAACCTGCGCATCGCCATGCAGGCGGCCATGCAGCGGGGCGAACCCCTGGACCACGTATTGCTGTACGGGCCGCCGGGACTGGGCAAGACCACTCTTGCCAGCGTCATCGCCGCGGAGATGGGGGTGAATATCAAGATCACCTCAGGCCCAGCCATTGAGCGCGCCGGCGACATGGCCGCCATCGTCACCGGCCTGCGCGCCCACGACCTGCTGTTCATTGACGAAATCCACCGCCTTGGGCGTCCCGTGGAGGAGGTCTTGTACCCGGCGATGGAAGACTTTTTCCTCTCCTGGGTCATGGGGAAGGGCCTTGGCGCGCGCACCATCAACCTGAAGGTTCCTCCCTTCACCCTTGTTGGGGCCACCACACGCTTCGCCGCTATAGCAGCGCCTCTGCGCAGCCGGTTCGGCATCGTCTACCGCCTGGACTTCTACGACGACAAGGCCATGCAAACATTGCTGGCGCGTTCCGCCGCTATCCTGGGGGTGGAGTTGCGTCCCGAGGGCATGGCGGAGATTGCGCGCCGTTCCCGGGGCACGCCACGGGTTGCCAACCGCTTGCTGAAACGGGTGCGGGACTATGCCCAGGTGACCGGGGACGGCGTTATCACCGGTGAGGTGGCGGAGAGGGCATTGGCGTTGCTGGAGATTGACGGAATGGGGCTGGACCAGGTAGACCACCAGGTGCTGTGCGCCATTGTGGAGAAGTTTGACGGCGGGCCTGTGGGCCTGGAGACCATCGCCGCTTCCATCAATGAGGAGGCGGATACCATCATGGACGTGTACGAGCCGTATCTGATGCAGCTTGGGTTCCTGGCGCGGACGCCCCGTGGCCGTATTGCCACAAAGCTCGCATACCAACATTTGGGCCTGCCTTACAAGGACCAGCCGGCGGGCTTGCAGCCGGGCCTCTGGCAGGAGAAAAGCTAGGTGGCTGCTGAAAAGGGGGAGTACAGAGGGGCGTCCCGACAAGTCGGGATGTCGGGAGTCTGAGGGTGTCCCTCAGATACCAATTCTTCTCCCTTCCAGGCCAGGAAGAGGGTCGAGGGATGGTCAAGGGGAGTTTCCCAGCACTCCGCTAGGAGCCGGCAATGGGCGAGGTTCGCTTGGCAACAGGGCTT
>Ga0209514_10002823_pt1 | contig 26055 bp, 17 predicted proteins | sample Subgrocontami58m_FD_187452 | JGI IMG/M metagenome (GOLD analysis project Ga0209514, IMG submission 187452) | Subsurface groundwater microbial communities from S. Glens Falls, New York, USA - GMW37 contaminated, 5.8 m (SPAdes) (version 3) | ecosystem: Environmental > Aquatic > Deep subsurface >...
TGTGGCTTAAGTAAAAGTCAATATAATTAGTTTTCATCTTTTTCAAAGCATTCTCCAGTAGATGCCAGCAGTTCTCTTCGGTATAGTTATTATACATGCCTATTTTAGTCTGCAGGATAATTTTATTTCTGGGAATGCTCTCAATGGCTTTCCCAATTGCCTCCTCACTCTGCCCATTATGATAGAAGTGATGGGAGTCGAGAAAATTAACGCCGTGTTCAATGGCATATTTGAACATCGGTGTTGAAAGTTTAAAATTTACACTTCCATCCTTTAAGGTTGGAAGCCGCATGGCTCCAAATCCTAACCGCATGGATCCATGTTCTGTATTTCCAAATCTTACATTTTGCATACAACTTATTATACACCTTAATCATTATAAGGTCAATTTGACATTGGTTAAGGAAAATGATGGGAAGTTGGTTTTTTCACCCTTAACGATAATTGCAAAAACTAAGCGGCAGAGAAAAATCCAAGCCCCTTAAATGCGCGATAACTATCTGCAGTTCATCCTTCTTGGGCGAGCTGACTTTAATCTTTTCCCCTTCAATCTGGGTCTGCACTTTTAAACCAAGCCCTTTTATAATTCCTCTCAGCTCTTTTGCTTTTTCTTTATCAATGCCCATGCATAATTCAACTGTCTGGCGAAGATGGCCCTCAAATGCCTTTTCCGGATTATTGAATTTTAAGGCCTTAAGAGAGATATTTCTTTTTGCTATCCGGGTGCTCAAAATGTCAGTAAGGCCGCGCAATTTAAAATCGTCATTCGCGATCAAGGTGATCTTCTTCTCCTTCCGGTCGTAGACTATAGAAGACTTACCGTCCTTAAAGTCAAACCGCTGGGCCAGCTCCTTATTCGCCTGGTTTACCGCATTATCCATCTCCTGCAGGTCTACTTCAGAAACAATATCAAAGGAAAAATTTGCCATAATTCAATCTCCGTTTTTGACACCCTCTAACATTCTCACTTGTCTCACCTGCCTGACGGCAGTCAACGGTGTATTTAAATTCTACCATGAAAATGGGGTTTGTCAACAAAAATCCATGAAATCCAAGACTTGCTCCATATTTCGCAGGCCAGTCGTTGTACCGATGGCGCCGGTACACAAAGCGCCGGCGGCACATCCAAAGCGGCCTGCCCGTTCCAAATCCCACCCATTATTCACTCCGGATAGGAAACCGGATATCCAGGCATCTCCTGCTCCACTGGTATCCACTACCCCTATCTTAAAAGCAGGGATGTGCAGCGATATCCGGGCGTTGCACAGATAACATCCTTCAGCCCCCATCTTCAGTCTCACCGTCTTTACGCCCTGGTCCAGGAAGAATGAGGCGATATCGGCCGGGGACTCTTGCCCGGTCATCAACCGTGCTTCATCTATGCTGGGAAGAAAGTAATCAAGATGCGGCAGTTGCATAGACGTCAATGGAAGAATTCCAGACGGTGTCCAGTGCTGTAATAACCCCCATCCGCCTGGCCCGTTCCAGCAGTCTTGCCGTGGGTTCGCCGTCAAGTTTGGGCATAACCAAGGAGCCAGCCACGTGCAGAATCCTGGCCTGTCCAACCAGGGAAAAATCGATCTCTTCATAGCCGAACTTACCGTTTGCGCCTACGTAATGGAAGAAGCAGCGTTCTCCGTTGGGTGCGATAAGGACGTGTTGGTCTTTTTATCCCGGCGCATACCCCGAATATCAATCTTCTCAGTCTCAAGATGCCGAAGCACAAAATCACCGAATCCATCCCAGCCTACTTTGCCCTCCGCTCCGACCCGTAGGCCAAGCCGGGCCAAGGCGGTAGCCGTGTTGTTGGCGCATCCGCCAACCGCCAGGTTCCACCTGATTAACCAGAGCCAACTGCCGCTATTGCGGCATTTGTTCAATTGGTTTGGCCAGGGTGTCGGCTACAAAGATACCCAGGCAGAGGATATCCAGTTCTTTTGTTGGTTCTGTCATCCTTTCTTCCCCGGTTTGAACCACAATTTGATTGTCTTGATTTCGAATGGTTGAAGGTCCAGTTGCACTGTGTCATGGCTCGGGTTGAGCTTCCAGACAGGGTATTCCATCAGGTCCACTTCCTCAGCGGAGGCGATATGAGCCGACAGCTTTATATTTACACCATCTACCGGTTGTCCGGTTGTTTCGTAAATCCGCAGCACGGCGCTGCCGTCCTCGCCAGGTTTCAACGCAGAAACTACGACGTTGGGACAGGTGATATCCAGAAAACCCCAGCGGTTCGGCAGAACCCCCGGGTGGGAGTTCGCCGTCAAAGTAATGAACGGATTGTTGAACTCCAGTCCGTCGCGGTAGACGGCGGCCTGACGCCAATTTTGGCTATGAGGGACCAGCGCGTAATCGAAGGTCAATTCCTTACCCGTTTCCAGGCCCGAGTCAGAACCCATACCTGGCTCGTACCCGCCTCCAAAACCGTAGGCCACGATGCGCGTGCTGCGCATGAGTGACAGCATCATCACACCATCAGCAACGTTGTTTCCGGGAAGCCCGCGATTCAGCAGCGCGACACCCTTTTTCCCGTCGCCCCAATCAATCCAGTTCTGGGCCGGAAACTCGATTCCGTCAGGTCGCTCAATGGCGCCGAAAGGGATTTCATGAATGGCATTGCCTTTTTGAATCGTGGTCGGGAACAATACACGGTAGCGCACGTCCGTGTCATGATTAAGAACTTTTGTTTGAATCTCAATCCGACGCACACCTGCATAGATCCGGACTGTGGTCCGGAAACGTCCCTTGGCGCTGAACGGGTGTGCCACGATAAACTCCGACATTACCGGTCCGCGCGTGACCGCACCGGGCGTTTCCGCCTGGCCGGTGCTAAACGTGGCTGTGCCGGTCCGGGGCGGTGCGTGCCGTTCCGTCATGGCAACGCAGCTACCGCCGTCCAGGGGTCGGTAGAGTTCCCAGAAGTCGCCTTTGTCCATCTCCATAGCCACGACATTGCCGGGTCCGCTCAAGGCGTCCCAGTTACCGTCGTTCACAGTTAATTTTAAAATCGCGCCGGTGACCGGATCGAGTTTCAGGTGATAAAATTCGTTTTCCAACACTGGTGTCTGCTGCGGCGCGGCCGGAGCAGTAGCGGATTTGCGTAACGGCCTGATGTGGTAGACCGCATGTCCCAGAGCTGGTACATCGCGAGCTACGAAAGCAACCCTGGCGTTCAGCAAAAAACCGTCTACATGCCGCTGCGCATCGAGAATTTGACACGGCACTTCGCAGCCGTCCGGTCCAACCAGTTTCATGTCCTGTACACCGGGGTCTGTGAACCTGACCGTCGTGACCGCAATATCCGTGCGTAACCAGCTCAGCGTGTTAAGCACCACCAATGGAATTCCATCGCCTTGGGTATCAATCATAGCGCCGACCGCCTCTAATCTCGCCTGCAGTTCGTCCTCAGCAATCCGCTTGGAGAAATCATACCCGCGAATTGTATCCTCGTAGACGTGATCGGTCATCACTCCGGACATCAGGTCGTGCGCCTGGTTAAAAAGCATCGGTTCCCAGGCGCGCCAGAGAATATCGTCGTTTGTCGGAATTTCCAGCCAACGCAATAATACCCCCATTTTCTCGGCTGTTGTCAGAAGACGCTCCAATTCCCGCGTTCGCTGCTTGAGTTCAATCCGGCTGCTGTAAGTCCCCTGAAAGATCGGGTTGAGTTCGCCGCGGATAACGGACCGTTCGGAGCGTTGCGCGACAACCGCCTCGAAATCGGAAGGAACCGCGAGTTGCAGATGGAAAGGAGTGTCCTTTTGTTGATTGAATTCAGCGACCATTTGGGGTATATGTTCTTCGGGCTCGCACACGTCGGCTCCCGACAAGCCAACCCGAGCCGGTCCTTGAACAAACGGCGTCAAGGCATCAAACTTCTCTTTTATAAATGCGGTAAACTCGGGTAGCGAGTTGGGTGAACCATACACGTTGGCATAGCTATGCGGCAGCCAGAAGGCGGGAATCCGGGAACCATCAAGGCCTTCCCAAAGGAATTCCGAAGGCACGCTCCAACCGGAGACACCGCGGAAGAACCAGAAAGATTTGTAACCCGCCAGTTTGAGCAGTTGCGGCATCTGGGCGTGGTGACCGAAGGTGTCAATCTGCCAGCCCACGGTGACGTCCACCCCCATCTTCTTACGGAAGTATCTTTTACCGTAAAGGACATGGCGGATGAACGATTCGCCGCTCGGTATGTTGACATCCGGCATTACGTCCGTGCCGCCGACGATTGCCAGCCGGCCTTCGACCACAAACCGGCGGAACGCCGCTTCCTCCTCCGGGTAGCATTGCAGGAACGGCTCCACGTAACATGCCTGGTCAAGCGTAAACCGGTAGGCCGGATATTGCTTGAGCAGTCTCAGTGCCCGCAGAATATTAGGCAGTCCCATTTCCAGGTATTCTTCACGCGTCTTGAAGACCGCCCCTTCCCAGTGAGTATGCGGAATGAAGAAAAATGTGTCACGACAATCTTTCATTTTGGCATCCTCTCATTACCGTACTCTTCTGAAGCCTCCGTCAGGGCCGCCAAATTTTCAATAGGTGTACCCGGACAGACATTGGCTCCGTCGCCGAGTATGAAGCCGCCGCATGGGGCCAACGCCTCCAGACACTCCCTAGCCGCATCTTTCACATTAGATTTTGTTCCGTTCAGCATCAACATGGGATTAATATTCCCCCAAAGATACATCTTCCCCCCGAGATTTTCCGCAGCTACCTTTGGCGGAACCTGATAACCGAAGACATTAAAGCTGGAAATTTTTAGATCATTAACCAAGGCCGAATGCAAATGCGTACTGTTTCCGCACATATGCATTCCACGACCATCTCTTAAACCTTTCCCGAACGTATCATATAAACGATTATCGTAGGGTATACAAAACTCTTTAAATGTTTCCGGCGATAGGATTGTCGAGGTATCTCCCGCCAATCCGAAAGCCCCACGGGGCCACGGGTCAATTTCCATAAAATACCTTTGTTGGCGAATCAACCCTCGGGTGATCTTGTCGAGAAAACAATGACATTTTTCAGGACAATCCAGCATCCACCAATAAAAATCAAGACCGACCAAATCAATTGCGATCATGTGTGGGTCCAAACCGCCGATGGACAAATGAGCGACATCCACCTTTCCTTCCCGTCCGTTAAACGTCAGGTGGGTTTCGCGGATAAATTCTTTCATTTGCGTCGACCAGTGCAAGGCCTTACCCCAGAGGCCCGAATTTGTGGGTGGAATCTCAAATTGGTCCATTTGTTCCACGTTGTGAATCGTCGGCGTAGAATGCAGCGTTTCATTTTCCGGCCACATTGTCTTAGCCCCAAAAGCATCGGAATCGAGCACATTATCAAAATAAGGCGCGACGGAAAGTCCTGGTCCGGTCCAGATATCCTCCGGAATATTCTCCATTCGATACTTAAAAAACTGCAACTGCCAATAATATTGTGTCTCCGCATCCTTGAAAAAATCAATGTATTTAAGTCCGAGTATTGGCGCAAAAAATCGAGGAACTACACAAAAAGAAACTGGAACCCGATCAACGTATTGAAAATGCTCCCGAGCTTCCATTCGCTTTCGGTTCATTTCAAATTTCTCGGTCGGATAATCAATGTTTAGACGAAATCTCATAAAATAATCCCCCCATAATCGTGGTAATTGCTCTGTAAACAGTCAAAGTTCTGTCAATGGTTGAAAACGGGTGTTTATTTTTCTCTGCTTAACAGATTTACTCTTTGCGTAATGTTATCTAAAGTTTCGTCTGGTTTCTGAATTCCAGCCCACATCTTATCTATTTCGTCTTTCTTTATCCTTTCTACTTCCAGTTCGTTGAAGTAAGGGGAAAGGCGAGTGGGCCGGCTGTAAGACACCGCATCAATATAGATTTGGTTCTGGGTTTCTTTAGGATAGGCAGGATCTTTTAAAAAGAAATCGCTCTTACATAAAGAGATGACAGCGGGAATACTATCCCCACCTTGAGCAATGGTTTCGTTGTAATCTTTAGACAATAAAAACTTTAAGAACTTAAAGGCTTCTTCTGGATATTTTGTCTTGGAAGAAATAAGTGTAGAACGAGAAATAAATAGAGTAACTCTTTTTCCTCTTGTAGGGTAAGGGACCGGAGCAATACCCCATTCCAAATCTTTTATTTTTCTCATCGTAATAATCCCCCACCTTCCGTAGAATAACATAGCCAGTTTTTGAGAGGCAAAAAGATTCTGTTCTCCCTGACCCCATCCGGAAACAGAAGAACCGATATTTTCTGTCTCGGCCGCTGTGGGAGTGACGTGGTACTTGTACCGTAAGTCATAGATAAATCTGAAGGCTTCCTTATATTCTTCGGAATTAGAAACACATTTTTTTCCATCCGGACTGTAGAAATCCACACCGTACTGCCATGGAAGGAAATTCTCAAGATTATTAATCCCGGTACCAAAATATTCATAATACTTCTTTTCCGGATTAATCTTTGTCAATTTCTTGGCTATCTCAAGGAATTTATCCCAGGTCCAGGTATCGTCCGGATAGGGAATGCCTTCTTTATCAAATATTTTCTTATTATAAAAGAGCACAAAGGTACCAGCGTTGGTGGGAATGCTATAAACCCTACCTTGATAGTAGATATAATCGTCACACTGTGGCCAGATGATATCCCTTAGGTTCACGTTATCTCTTTTACAGTAGTCGGTGACATCCAAAACAGCGCCTTTCTTGGCAAAAATTCTTAATTGTTCCGGGGTATAACAGTCAAATAAGTCAGGAGGATTTCCTCCGGCTGTCTGAGTAAGAATCTTTTCCATGCCCCCAGAAGACCAGTCAAGGTTTACCTTAATTCCTGGGTTTACTTTTTCAAACCTTTCTATCTGTTCTTTCCTTAAGGGGTTAGGGTCAGAAACCCATCTTAAAGTTATAACTCCAGCCTCTTTTTTTTTGGCACAGCCGGAAAAGAAACCTACCAGAACCAAAAAGAGAAAAAGCAGACCGGCTACAAACTTCCATATTCCTTTTTCCATACTTACCTCCCTGATTTTATTGCCTTCTTTGTCCTACTCCTTTTATGGCAAACGGCCTTGATAAATCAAACCCCTACAAAACGAGGTTTTTTTCAATTATGACACAGCCTCCGAGCCATAGGAAACTACAAGTTAAAAGCATAAATTTAATCTGCTTCGCTTGGTAATATAATAGGAAGATATGGAAACCTGACCCAGTTTTGCCTTACTTCCTCTTCCGTCTACCAAAATCGCTACAGTGTTTTTTTCTTTCAAAAGGTCCTCGTAGATGTAGAAGTGTTCCTGACAGCCTTTCTCGGAATATCTGCCGATAAGAACCCCGTTGAAGTAGATTAGGGCCTTTTCTGCGGTATCTTTGAGGGTCAACCTTAAGGGGCAGACGTAATCCGGAGGAACCTCTATTTCTACCTTTTTCCGGAACCAGAGAAGGCTTCCGGCTGTAAACTCCTTCTTGTTTGCCTCTGACTCTTCCCAATCCGAGTCATCAAAGTCTGGCCTGAAGTAACCTTTGTTCTGACCGGAGAGCCCTTCCTTAATCTTCCAGTCTTTGCTCATGTAATTGTCATATGCGGAGATTCTAACCTTGCCGTAGAGACCGACGTTGGCTATGCAGCGGTCACTCTTGATTCCAATAACAAAGATGTTTTTCCCCTCCTTGACCTTGTCGGAAATGTCAAAAGCGAAAGCAGAAGAAACTGGGTTTATCCGTAAACCGGAAAAGTTTCCGTTGACGAAAATGTAGATTTCGTCTCTCATCCCTGCTTCAAACTCAAGGCTAAGGGCTTTCTCTGTAAGACGGGAGGGGATATCTACTTCTGTCCGATACCACAGGAAGCATTCTTCCAACCAGGTGTTCTTCAGAAGGCGGCTGTCCCATTTTTTGTCCACTCGGACAGTCTCCCAACTGCTATCGTCAAACTCCGGTCTTATCTCCGGTTCTTTTGCTGAGGTAAGGGACTTGTGGGAATAGGGTTCCGGCAGGAGTTTTCTCTTCCACTGCACAAGGTCAATGCTCTCTTCTTCTGAAGAGAGAAAGACCGGGCAGTTGATACCGTTAAAGGATTTTTCTCCCTGGCAGTTGTGGCCTTCGGACTCCAGGAGAATCAAAAGGAGGTTATCTCCTGTTTTAACGAAGGAGGAAACTTCACACCTTATGTTATCCCGACCGCTTGTCACATACTTGCCATTAAGATAGATACTGGCTTCATCCTGGAAAGAAGTCAGTGTCAGGTAGAGAGGGGATTTGTCCTCCGAGAGAATGAAAGTGTTCTTGTAGTAAGCATAGCCGTTCTTTAGGAATCCGTATTTCTCCAGACCCTCCCAGGGCTGCCAGTCCAACCACGGGATGCTGTTGTCCTCAAGAAGATTCTCTATGGTTTCTTCTCTGGTCTTCCATTGTCCAAATAGTTCATAATGGATTTTGGGGAAAGGTGCTTTGGGAAAGGAAATGCTGGCAACACCTTTCTTCTTGTCGTAAGTGAAAGTTGCTTCTTTGTCATTGACCTTTACTTCTTTGGGTTGAAGGGGAACTTTTAGCCAGTTATCACCTTCTTTGGTCTGGAAGGTTAAGGTGATACCATTTTTCTCTTCTTTCTCATCTTCCAGGAAGTAGAGGTTGGAAATGGCCGGGTACTTCTTGCCCTTGTGGGTAAAGAGCCAGGTCTTGGAAGCAGTCTCCTTGTCAAGGATGATAAGGTTAAGTTCTTCTTTGCCTTCAAGTTTCAGGTACTGGGGCTCTTTCTTGTGGGTGTAGTTCAGGAGTTTGGTGGCTTTACCTTTGGTTTTCAGGGCTATCTCGCCGTCAAGGCCATCCTCACGGTAGAAGATGAGGGTCTTTTCCTTCCCATTGTCAAGGAGATAGAATATCTCAGAGGTGGTGTAAAGAACTGTCCAGTAGTTGGAGAGTTTTAGATTTACCGGAAGGATAACCATGCTGTATCCGGGCAAGTGGAACTTGCCTTTTTGGGGAATGGTAAAGTTTTGGTCTTTCAGGGTTATCTTAAATAACCTACTGGCAGCATATGGGTTGGCCAGAAAAAGGAAGGCTTTCTCCTTGTCTTTGCGGACAAAGATTTCCACCCCTTGGGTATCCACAGAGCACTCCCCTTCTGTTGGAACGGTCTCCAAAAGTTGTTCTTGGAAGCTCTCAAGGAAACCGCCGATTCTACGGCTTATCCAGTAGCGGGACCCCAACTCTCCCCATTCCCTGATGGGCGCTTCAAAGTCGTAAGTGGTGGCGGTATCTCTTGTGGTCCAGTAGCCTGGGTTTGTGCCGCCGTGGTACATATACCAGTTGTATCCAGAGAGGCCGGCTGCAATCAGGGCTTTCAGGTTAACCTCTTCAAGTTCCGGTTGGCTGTAGCCGCCAGAAAAGGGAAGTTGGCCGTAGAACCTGGCATACATTTCCGTTCCCATTTCTAAAGCAAGGGGAGGTTTGTCCGGTTGGGTTTTGAGTAAGTTTTTTACCTTATTGGTGACATCAGAGATTATCCAGGAACGGAGGTATGGGTCCAGACCTTCGATAATGTCTGTTCCCCTAACCCAGGGATTCTCGTTGGTACATATGGGGACATCTATTCCGTCTTTTTCGGCTATCTCCTTCAGTTTCAGGTGATAGGGAATATCCCCTACGAGAAACTCATTCTCCACCTGGTAGAGGAAGACCTTGCCTCCTTTGGTTATGAGGTGGGGTTTAATGATTTTGTCGACTTTGTTCAGGTACCTGGTACAATATCTGATGTAGTTTGGCTCCAGGGAACGCAGTTCGCAGTCCTTGGGAATGAGCCAATTGGGGAATCCGCCGAAATCCCATTCGGAGCAGATATAGGGACCGGGCCGGATGAAAATAAGAAAATTTAATTCTTCCATCAGGGAGAGCCACTTATCTAAGTTTCTATTCCCTTTGAAGTTGAACTCCCCTTCCTTCTCTTCGTGCCAATTCCAGGCGATATAGGCGCCGATGCAGTTTAAGAAGGCCTTCTTGCACTTCAGGAGCCTATCTTTCCACTGGCTTTCAGGAATGCGAAAGTAGTGGAGTTCACCGTTGTTGAGGAAGGTGCGATTGCCGTTAATGATGAAACTTTTACCGTCAAAACTTAATTTATCATTCTTCATTTAATCACCTTCATTTAATCTCAATCAGCACGGGGTCAAGCGGAGCAAGGTTCAGGGTTTCTGTTTGTTTTCCATCAAAAAGATTTTTGACCGATACCGGCTTGCCATTGAGCAAAATTTTTACGGATTTTACATCTCTGGTGTAATTTACCAAATTTACAATCAACCGTTCCTTATTCCTGACTGTTAAATATTCCACGCCCCAGACAGACTTTCCATCTCCGATAACTTCCACGGGTTTGTCTAATCCAGTCTCGGAAATTATTTTCAAGAATTGAGCAGGCAGCAATTTTTTGTCTGACTGGATATCTAATTTTAAATAGGATTTAATTTCTTCTTTGCGCGGTTTGTTGTACTCGTTATAGGATAATAAACTTTCACCAGCAAAGACGACCCTTCCTCCCGACTCTGCAAACTTCTTTAATCCTGCAAACGCATTATCGGTGATATGGGTTGCTCCGGGAATTACAATGACTTTTGCATCGGGCAATTTCCCGCCGGCAAGTTGTCTTTCGGTAACAAACCCTATTTTTACTCCGCAGAAATTCAATCCTTCGTAGGCTTTCCGCAATAGACTAAGGTATTGCTGATTGTACACAAGCGAAGAGATGGAATAAAGTAGTAAAATCTGCGGTCTGATTTTTTGAATGGCACTTACTTCTTTAGAAAATCTCAATAAGTCAAGGTTTGTAATTCCAACCATCTGTGAACAGGCGGGCATGTGCATTATGCTTCCTGCAAAAGGATGTTTCTTATCAAAAGTACGCTCCCAAACCCAGATTGTTGTGGCACTTTGTCCATGAATTGCTCCCTGCCAGAGCACATTACGAATATGAACCGCAGGAACATAATTATCAGGTTTAATACTCCCGTCCCAAATCAGATGATTTTCTGAATTAAAAATGGGTTTATTTGCTACAGAAATCTGTAAATCATAATCCATATTTTCTGTAAGCCATTCAATCTGACATTCTTCGTTTCTTGCATCATACCATTTACTATCGTCATTTCCATTAATCTGGCTCAGTTCACCGAATAATTCAGGGTCAACTCCCCAACCAACTGTATTTCTATCGTAATTCGCGAACCATATCGTAATTTTTGCATGCACGGGAATATTGGGAGCCATCTCGTGAATAATTTTAGCCATCCACTTATGCCATCCGGCAAACCTCTCAGCATTAAAAATACACCAGTCATAAAAAATTGGTTCTTCCTTAACCTGTGATTCAGGAACAGGAACATCTTCAAAAGAAGAATAATTAGTATTGTAGTTCTTGTTGAGTGTATGGATATTGTTATGCTTTTTCTGCAACCATTCCTTCCACATCTTTTTGGTAAATTCACAATTTCTGGAGTTGTTATAGTATGCTTCATTTGAGATGCAGATGCTGTGCAGTGCAGGATGGTCTTTAATCTGTGGAATCACATACCGAAGATAATCTTCCAGGACCCTGCGGCTTTCAGGAGCATCAACGCAATAAGAAATGACTCCACCGGAACAATTCTTTAAATGCGGGTATTTATTCTTTACCCACTCAGGAAAATAATGGGGACTTAACAGAAGATTGATTGCGATATTATTTGCAGATGCCCTGTCAGCAACCTTTAAAAAATCTTTTACAGCCTGATTAGAGGTAGTTCCTTCTGAAGGGAAAATACTGTTTGGCCCGAATTCTATCTGGACTATGTTGGTTCCATATCTGGGAAATTTTTCTATATCTTTCCGCACCTGTGCAAAATGTCCATATCCATTGAAAAATACCGGACGGATTTCTGTTTTACCAGAAAGAATCTTTGTGGTAGCAATAAAAGAAGGACCGTCAATTTTGATCGGGCTGGTTAAATATCTTGGAACATTAGGAGGTTTTAATTCTCCATCAGATATTTTCTTTAAATCTCTTTTTGCCTCTTTAAGCATTGAATCAATTTCCTCTATTGCATCCCGTGCTCTTTCAATTTCTTTTCCTCTTATATCCTGCGCCGCATATTTGAGAAAATTTTCAGCAACAGTCAATGCGATTTTTTGATAGGAACAATCAATTCCTTTGTTCTCTAATTTCTGCAGCAGTGGTTTCAGAGAATCGTTGACGTCGGTTAATTCCTGAATTCTGTTCAGGAGTTTTTCCTTCATCCCTTCTGCACTGTAAACATTAAAGGAAATTTTTTTCTGTTCTTCTTTGTCTCCACTTGTTTTTACTGTGAAATTATAAACCCCTTCAGAAATATATTCCGTATTCAGTTTAAGAGAAGTAATATTCTCTCCTTTCTTAATACTAATTTTTTCTTTCGGGAATTCTGCATATTTTTTTCCATCCTTATTTAAAATAAACTCAATCTCTGCATTCCCGCGGTCTTTGGTACTGAAAATATTAAATTCCAATTCTAAGATGTCTCCTCTGGTCAGTTCACTTTTGTTTGCTTTCAGTAATTTTTTATCTTCCGAAAAAGCAGCGGGTTTTAAATAAGAGGATATATCCACGTTGTTTTCTCCTATCTTTGCCAGGCATACATCATCAATCCACAGTCCTTCTGTGGGTGCCTCACTTAAAATCATCATCGGCCAGTTTCCGGTGCTGTCTGTTTTGAATTCCGCGCTGAACCTTGTCCATTCAAAAGTGCCGTTTGATATCGGAAATCTTGCTGTCCAATTGGGTCCACCACCAAACCAGCAGGTACTCACGTTTTTCCCTTTTGCCCAGAGGGAGACCACATAAGTCGTGTTTGGGTCCAACTTTAAGTTATTGTTTGGTTCCATCTTTAAGTCGTTCTGATATATCCTTGCATAGACACCTGAACTAGCGTCTGAAGCGTTTGATAATTTCACAGACTTCTTTCCGGAATGAGAAATTTCCTCGTCTATTCCGTAGGTCGCCTTAGCATTGCCTACAACACCCCAGCCCCAGGGTGTAAGGTTTTCTTCCTCAAAGCCGGGATTCGGTATTATGTTTTCAGCAGCGATAAACTGCAGGGGCGATTCGGGTTCTTCCTTAACTTCTTTTTTCCCTTCTTCACTTCTTCCCTCTTCTGACATGACTTCTGCGCTTTCACTATAATTTGAATCTGTATAACTTATTAAATTAGAAAGAAGCCGGCTATAACTACCTGTTGTAGAAGTAGCACTGGCTACTACAAATCCCTTGCCTCTTTTTTGGGCAATCAAAATAGGGTTACCGTGACCACATTTAACCAGAACATGGTAAGAAGAAGAACATTCCACAAGATGGTTCCAATTAACCGGGAACTTTTCTATACCCTCCATGAGTGGATGTTGAATATCTGTTACTGGATAGTTGGCGGAGAAGGGTTTGCAATCTATTCCTGCCCCTGGACCTGTAACCTTATATTGCTCTCCAATCTGTCCGGGAAGCTTTCCATCTGACTCACCACTTATTCCAGTAAAGAATATTATCCCTCCTCTTTCAACCCATTCAAGTATCTTATCTTTATTTGGCGCCAGGTTAATCTTTTCATCCAAGTTACTTTGGTAAACAAAAATAATCAATTGATACTTATTAAGAGTATCCACAAGAGATGATACCTCCCTATCCATAAATTCATCTGGAGGGATTCCCTTGTTTTTTATTTTTATTAATGTAGCCACCTCTTTTCTGTTACCGATACTCTCTTCATGGCTTGGATTATATACTATCGCAATCTTATTGCCCTCATTTGCGATAGCCCGTTCTTCGGTAACCTCACCCCATGCCTTGCAACCAACTACAGATGCTATCAATACAAATATTCCCACTAAACTCACCGCTTTTCTTTTTAACATCTTCTTCTCCTTTTTATAGCATACACTTTTCCAAATAGGATACCCCAACCCCCTACTACTCATCATTGAGACGATCCCAGTTCCATGCCTGACCCACGTATTTCGACCTTTCAATCCATTTTACATGACCATCTGCATAGAGAACCGTAGTTCCATTACTGTGGTCAAACCGGTCGAAAACACCAATGTTATGGCAAACTATAGCGTCAGTTGGCTTACGACGATCTAATTTGACTGCCGGGTATTCTAGATCAGTTACTCGCCCTGCAAAATAGAAATAACTTGACAGATTTATATAGATGGGGTTCTCACTCAATGGGTCGTAGGAAGAACATATAAAAACCATATTTGTTGATGGATTTCCGCTACGGAGGACACCTCCCGGTATATAATTTGGAACTAAAAGACCTAATTGGATATTTTTTGTCCAATCATACAATACTCTGGGGTCAGTTCCGTCTATTTGCGGGAGCCAGTCACTCCAATCCTGAGCATACATTGACAGAGCCAATCCTATCTGCTTCAGGTTGTTGAAGCACGTTGCCTGCTTGGCTTTCTCCCTTGCCTGTCTCAGCGCAGGCAAAAGCATCGCCGCCAGGATAGAGATAATACTAATAACGACCAAAAGTTCTATTAAAGTAAAACTGCGTAACCGTTTCTTATTAAATAAGTTACACTTATTCTGTTTTACCTCATAGACCAAACCGAATGTTGGGTTTGCCCCAATTCGGCTTTCCCCCTGAAGTTCTTCAGTCCGCATTCGGCTGTTTCGCTTACAGAAGTGATGGAACATAGTATAACCCTCTTTTATGAAAGTAGTGATTCGGGAATCTCTGATACCACTGATTTCGTTTCCTCTGGTATTTTCTACGCAAATAGAGCCGTAATTGAAGACATGCATAACTTGTCAGTCTTACTGCTGACTTATATGCGTTCCCTACTCGGAAATAGTTTGCCCGATTGACTGACCTGCGGTAACGGTTCAGATAAGCGCCTCCTGCAAAAGAACCTGCTTTATCTATTGCCTCCGCAATCTTTTTTGCCAAAGCAAGGTCATTAGTAATCGGTTTTTCCACAAAAAAGGGAATTCTCCTCTGGACTAAAGCCAATTCCGCTTCACCATGCGTATGTGGTGGTAAACAGACCCAGGTGGTATCTGGCTTTATTCTGTCAAGATTCATTGGATGTTTCATGCCCAACCTTCCAGTGCTATACTTTTGTTTTTGGTGCCAACTCAACAGCCAAGGTTACCAGACCATTGGCTGGGACACTATATTTTACCATGCCATTCCTTGATAGGATTGTAGTCCCTATTTTGCGTTCCATCAAATCTGCCTCAGTAACCGTAACTCCATCCTTGAAAAGGACACTCGCAAATTTAATCTCTGCCTCTGTATCCACTCCCTCAACCTCGTATAGCCTGATTATAAGGCTGTTACCGTCCTCTTGCTTTTTAAAAGCAGAAAGAATTACGTTCTTATTCTTGATTTCCATAAACGATGCTTCAGGTGGTAGATTCCCTGCACATGGATGGGACTGTAAGACTATTAAGGGCTGGTCTAATGTTATGGCATCTCTGTAAACCTTTCCTTTATCACAGGGGCCAATGTGTGGTATTATAGATATAGAAAACTTGTGCTCCCCGACTTCAGGATACGGGTCAGGGTCATAACTGCTTCTTATAAGAGAAACTGCCAAAAAGTCCTTACCCCCTCTGAAACCATACTTTGAATCTGTGACAACTGTAAGCCCAACTGTTCGGTCCGAACCTTTAAACATGCCTGAGATATCTGCCCACCTGAGTACTGGTACATCCATATTCTCAATATCCCGTTTAACTACTCCGAACGGCACTTCAAAAAGACGAGTGGAGTTATCAACTGACAAAGGGGAAACTATATTTAACTGTGGTACAAAAGATTTTTCTTTACCAACTTCAGCCCAGTCGCATTTACAATCAATATGCACAGTAGATGAGCCTTTGTCTACATAAATCTCGGTAGTTATCCTGGAGTCTCTGACATCGCATGTCCATGAAATTCCGTTTCTGAGAGGTCCCATTATTGCTCTGGGCAATAGGAATTTAACGCCTTCTATAGGAGTTATCTTTGCGTAATCTCCTATCAGCCATGCTGTCATGCATCCTAATAAAGGTGCTTCATCTATAATCCTGAAAAGTGCCAGTGGCTTCCCTTGAATAACCAGTTCCATGTTACTCTCCTTCAGTATAAGACTCTTTATGGCACCACGTTGGATATCAAATTCTATTCTGAGCAGATTATTTTCTATAATATATACAGAGGGTTTCTCCTTACGGGCAGAACCTCCTAATTCATCCATTGCTGCAGGGCTGATATGCCTTGCAGGGTCCTCGTAAACTACAAATGTCTTGTATCCTAAAGGAGGAATACCTACAGCCTCAAAAAGAATTTTCTTGAAGGTATGCCCATAGTATTGTCCCTTATCCTCAATTATCTGACAGCCGACTTCATAGCCATGGTAATCCCTGACGATGAGAGTGCCTTCTATGTTCATATCCCAGAGCACTACCTCAACACACTCTGAACGCTCAAAGGGTGATGGATTAAAGACAGTAAAAAGCCTGTAGGAGGTATCATCTGTAGAAGGTGAAGAAATGCCCTTACTATCCTGCCAGAAGCCTGCACCTGCACCGAGGGCATTATCACAATAACCTCTGGTTTCTATGCCCACTGCCTTCAGGATACCAGCAATATTTATAGAGCCTGCTATGGCAGAGAGTGCCTCTTTCTTGGCAGAACTGGCGCCAGCCATGAGTTCCTGGTATTTACACATTGCGTATTCTTTCATCTCCCATCGGCTTGAGCCTGGCAGGGTATCGTGGAACTGGTTAAATAATAACCTCTCCCATGCCTCAGTTACATTCTTTGCAGGATAACTGAAGCCAGGCACTACCCTGTGGGCAATAGAAGAGAACAACTCTGCCTCCATAAGATTCTTTTCACCGTATCTATTTGCCTTCTTTATCTCAGATTGCGAGGTATAACAACCGGTAAAGACATAATTATGTTCGCCTTTTATTATTGGCAAATCCTTACCTGAATCATCAACTTTCTTGAAATAATTTGTATAAGTAGAGAACTTTATAGTAGGGAACACCGGCCAGGAAGACATCCCTTTAATGTTCTCTATATCCCGTATAGTTGGGCCTCCTCCATGGTTACCTACTCCATAGACCCGGAGAATATCTTTCAGTCCAGTTTCCTTCAACTCTTTTATGGCAGAAGTAACTACTGCCTCTGGAGTTACTTCGTAGTTATACCAGTCATCCTTCTCAAAATAACATATTATGCTACTGCCGTCAGTGGCCTGCCAGCGGTATAGCTTTTGTCCTGCAAAGCCACGGCAGTGATAGTAATATCTGACTTTAGCCTTTGAGAGAATAGACGGCACATTTATGGAATGACCAAATGTATCCGGCTCAAAGTCAAGGACCATGTCATCATAATCCATGCCGAATAGTTCTTTGAAGTAACGTTTTGTATATAAGATATGTCTGACCTGGCTTTCTCCTGATGCCATGTTCTTGTCAGCCTCTACCCATGTAACCGATGATACCTCCCACCGTCCTTCTTTAACCCTTTTCTTAATCTCTTCTAACATGGCAGGATGATATTGCTCTACAATCTTGTAAACAGATGCCTGGCTCTGTGAAAAAGTAAAGTCTGGGAATCTGTCCATTAACTTTAATATGGTGGCAAAGGTATCATGGGTTATTGCTACAGTCTCATCGTATCTCCATATCCAATTCATATCTATGTGGCTATGTGCCACAAAGTGAATCGTAATACTTTTGGCAAGGGCAGATGTCTTCTCAAGCAGATTCTCACAGTCTGAGATGAAGCCTTCTATTGTATCAGAGCTTAAACTTGCACTATGCTCTATCATAAAAGCCCTTGCAGTCTTAACCTCTGTCTGACATTTTGTGTCCGGATATATTTCCAGAAAACTCTCTGCAAAGTGCAATTCTGTTTCAAGACGATTAATGCCACTTTTTATCTTCTTAACGTGTCCATCTTTCTTGATTCCATTTTCTATCTTTACCATCTATCTTTTCCCTAAGGCATTTATCTTCCTGGCAATATTATACCATATTTATAGTAATCACACAAGCATAAGGGGAAAGCATTATCTGCTTCCCCCTTATACGCACTAATTGCCACTCCTACGTCTTGGCTTAAACCGCCTGAATTACTTACTGCTTCCTGTTATCATGGACCCTGAGGATGGTTACTGAGTCAGAACCTACATTACCTGCTGAATCAATAGCCTTAGCAGTTATCGTAATTTCTCCACTACTCGGTCCTACAATCTGCCCGCCAAAATCTCCATTTCCATTGCTTGTAAGCACAACATGATTGATTGATACTTCAACAGGAAGTGGTCCATCTACCGTATCCCATGCATTTCCTGCGACATTGAGCGATGCTGCAGCAAAGTCCCCGTCTTTTGGATAGGTTATCTTGACTATGGGTGGATTATCTACTCTAAAGGTTTCTGCATTTACACTGCTTATATGATTAGGCGTGAACGGATCCCAGCTGAAGAGCGCGTCCATGGCAGCCACCTGAAGAATGTAGGTTCCATCGGCTAAGGCAGTGGTGCTAACAGTATTCTCGAGGTGGTACTCTGTCACATTACCAGTCCCAATCCACGCGGTATGCCTTATGAATACTCCTGCCCCACTATAAAGAGCGACGATTACAGTATTAATTCCCGAGGGATCGCTTATGTCAGCAGTGACGATAACGTCCGTACCGGCAGACACTAACACTGGTGAAACCGACACATTTGCAATAACCGGTGGTGTTGAATCTACTCTAAAAGTTTCTGCATTTACACTGCTTATATGATCAGGCGTGAACGGATCCCAGCTGAAGAGCGCGTCCATGGCAGCCACCTGAAGAATGTAGGTTCCATCGGCTAAGGCAGTGGTGCTAACAGTATTCTCGAGGTGGTACTCTGTCACATTACCGGTCTCAATCCACGCGGTATGCCTTATGAATACTCCTGCCCCACTATAAAGAGCGACGACTACAGTATTAATTCCCGAGGGATCGCTTATGTCAGCAGTAACGATAACGTCCGTACCGGCAGACACTAACACTGGTGAAACCGACACATTTGCAAATGTCGGTCCTGTAACATCAGCGACATCAGCACGTACCACTTGAATAGCTGAAAATCCCATAGCTAAAGCCATAAGACCTATAACTATTATACTTGTTTTCATTTTATCTCCTCCTAAACATTATTAAGATGTTGCTTGTAACACATTGTGAATTACGTAACAGTTTAGCTTCCCCAAGTAAATTTTTTGAATTTTTCATCGAGAACAGCACCTCACTATTCTCTTCTTTTTCTATATCAATAGGTTTTAGCAATATAAGTCTTTCTTCCACTCCCTTCCTCGCCTTGATTAACCTTTACTATAAGGGAAGTGCTGTGTCTATTACTTCCGCAATCTAAACTGTTACTGAATTACTTTCCTCCAAACCTCAAGGAAGATAATGTCAGGGTAATATTTTACGAGGGGCCCTGCCGACCCTCATTTATATCAAAGGGCATGACTTTACTTCTCACTTCCTAATATTTCCACCTCCTTTCCTGTCAAAGACTTACCCTGTAATTGTCTATTTTAGTACAGACCCGCTTCCAGCTTATGAATAAGCTCTGAAACAAGCCTTGTCGCGTTTTCACTGACGTTGTAAGTCGTGTCGTTGGAGCCGATTATCCAGAAAATATCATTGGCCATGAATATTGTCTTTCCAATCTGTAGGACTGTGGGCTTATTATTACTGTAGGTTTTGGCAATGGTCTTCTTTGTACCTGTGTAGGTCGTAGTCAATCCCTTGTTGCCCGCAACCCAGTCCGGCGACCAGGTCATAACCCTATCGCCCGCCGACAGTGTCTCCAGATCTGTGACAACCACTGTAGAGCTCGAGTTAGACTGGCTAAGCGACGCCGTCTTCACGTTATAACTACCCATGGTAATAGTAACATTCGGTCCTAGACTGTATATTCTTTTCTTATTCAGGATATCGGCCAGAGGTATCGACCTGTTGACGGTGATGCGTTCCACGGAAACAGCCGGTTCGGAACGTTGTTCGGTATCCATTTCCACGGCATAGGTGCTGTAATTCATATGGTTCCGACCCGCCGCCAGCCTAAGGCCCTCCAGAAAGTAAATTTGATCTGGGTGCATCATGTCTAAATTACCGTAAACCCAGTTCCCGGGGTAAGGTACGAGAAATTGAATATCTACCGTTCTATCAGCCGGTTTATTTGCGGTTGTCAGTGTATTTATAGCATTTCTAAGCCCGTTTATTTGCTCCTGGAATATAAACTTGGGTGAGGCTCCATTCCAGGAAAAGAAAAATGCGGACCGCACATTGTACTTCTCTACCGGGAACACGGCCCAATTTGCAACTTCCGCACTTGTGGGACTAGTGGCCGTATTACTACCCGTCCCGCTCCCGAATTCGCTCATTATCATAGATTTCCCTTTTCTGTAGGCAGCCGATAACACACGGGGTTCAGGAGGATAATAGTCGCCGACGATAGTTCCCACATTTTGCGACTCTATGTAATCATAAATTTCAGGTAAGTAGCCGGCGCGAATCGCATCACCTGCATAAAAACTATAGGGAAATAATTTTGTACAGACTGGTGTGTTTAGATCATATAGATCATATACCTGGTTTGCCACACTACTATTCCAATTTGCGAACATATTCTTCATTCTCAGACTTCGAAAGGTCACAAAATTAGGCGTAATATTATCAGGGACAGGCAGCACAGCAGTAGGGTCATTCACATAGATGCGCCATTCGTCCCGCGTGTAATCGTCATACGTGGTGTTCGGCTTGTACATCACCTCGTTGCCCACAAAAACAGCGGGGACAACTGTTCTAAGGTAGGGCTTCAAATACTTGGTCACATCACCTGCCATCTCCATTGTCCAAACTTTAGTGGCCGGGCTGTCGGGAGACAGAACCATGTAATTAGTAGGATCCGTGGGAGGAAGCCCGGTGTAGTAGTCTATCGAGCGGGGATCCTTACCATAATCATTTATGTGCTTGGAGACCAACCAGCTCGGCATATAGTGATAATTCAACAGTGGAGCATAGGCGATATTATACTTTTTCATCCTCTCCAGGACCTTGCGCATCTTCTCGTACTTTCTTTGTCCATAAGCAGTAGGGCAATAATCCAACATCGTTGTGCCGTCTTCACCGTGAATAGCAAGCTGGACATCGAAATCTACGCCTGCTTTAAAGGACCTGCCGTCCATGAGCTTATTCTTGTAATCCTGAATAAGATTGTCACTGCCGCTGTCATCCAGATTGAATACCACCGCGCCGAGGTATACCGTGTTGTTATACACACGCGAGTATAATTTTGAAGTTGATAGACTGCTGTATCCTTTCAAAAAGTCATCCACATACTGCGACTTAACTATGTATCGAACTGTTTGGGCTTTGGTAAGCCCCAGTTCAGACAGGGTAATAGTTGCTCTAAACCAATTCGCTCCATGCCCTGCTTGGCTCGGAACAACGGTATTTGTGGCCCACACCAGCCCCAGGCCTTTATCATAACCTACAGCCGGTCCCCCGTCAATCCCTTTGCCCGCGACCACCACATATAAATCACAGCCAGGGACTCCCTGCACGTTTCCTGTCGCTGCATTTACGTCTGTATCAAAGTATATCCGCATTTCGGGATATGGCAGGTTGTCATATACAACTGCCATTTTGAAAAAGAAAGCGATCTTGTTTTCGTCTGTAGTCATCAAAAATTCAGCAAGGTCTCTAGAACTTCCACCGCCGTCAGTAGTTCGGTCCACATACAAATTGTTTCTATAGTCATAGGTGCGATGAAACAGATCGCTGCTGCTTATTGTTGTATAACCGGCAAGCCAGTCATTCACGTATTGGGACACAGCAAAGAATCGCATTGGTTGTCCTATGTCTATACCTATCTGAGCCAACGGAATTGTCCCTTCGAACCAATCTTGACCGTGATTTGGCTGGTTCGGCACAACGGCACCTGGGAGCCATATTATCCCACTGCCATCGCCTTTATCATAACCCAGAGCAGGTCCCCCGTCACTCCCTTTGCCCGCGACCACCACATATAAATCACAGCCAGAGACTACCTGCGCGTTTCCTGTCGCTGCATTTAAGTCTGTATCAAGGTAGACCCGCATTTCGGGATATGGCAGGTTGTCATATACAACTGCCATCTTGAAATAAAGTTTAAGGTTTGTCGTATCTGAAGTTATTCTTACTTCCACAAGGTCTCTTGAGCTACCGCCGGCATCGTTGTTCGGATCGGTCCAGGTATCCTTTTCGAAAGTCATCATCTCGCAAGTTAAAGAGCTGCTTGCCAAAACTGTATACCCTTGAAGCCAATCCCCTGAATACATCGATTGGGCAATAAAACGCACAGTTTGGCCATTTTCAAGCCCTAAGTCTGATAATCTTAAGTACGCTTCGGCAAAGTTCCTACCATGACCTGCTTCTTCCGGTTGAATCGCATCCGAAGCAAGGCTCCATATCATCCCCTGACCTTTATCATAATACAGAGCAGGTCCCCCGTCAATCCCTTTGCCCGCCGCTGTCACAGCTACCTCACAGCCCTGGATACCAGCTACATTTCCTGTTGCTCCGTTAAGATCCGTATCCAGATAAAACTTTACCTCTGGATATGGCTGGTCGCTATACACCGTTGCCACTCGATAGAAAAAATAAATGAAGGAGTCATCAGATGTTATCCTAACCTCGGTAATATCCCTTGAGCCTCCACCGGCATCATTATTGGGATCAGTCCATACATTATTAATGTTTTGCCAGTCGGCGTCATTATTATCAACCCCTATTCTGCCAAAACCCAGTGTTACCGCCGCGGAGATTGCCAAGATTAATACAAGAAATGCTTGCCTTTTAATCCTTTTCATTTTTGCACCCCCCCCCCTTTACACTTTCTCGCCTTCTCCTTAAAAATACATTGATTGATCTTGCGTGATTTATAGATTTCTACACTCTGTTTAAAATCACCCCTTTCCCGCGCAACAAAATCCTGAGCTCGTTTTTTAATCATTCCTGTCTGTCTCTTCCAGAAAACGGCTGAAGGGAAGTTTTCCCCTTCAGCCGTAATCTCCAACCCAAATCTTGCCTAAAAACTATTGGGTTTTCCTATTGTCATGGACTCTGAGGATAGTTACTGAGTCAGAATCTACATTACCCGCTGAATCAATGGCCTTGGCAGTAATCGTAATTTCTCCACTACTCGGTCCTACAATCTGCCCACCAAAGTCTCCATTTCCATCGCTTGTAAGCACAACACGATTGATTGATACTTCAACAGGAAGCGGTCCATCTACAGTATCCCAGGCGTTCCCTGCGACATTGAGCGCTGCCGCCGCGAAGTCCCCGTCTTTTGGATGGGTTATCGTGACCGTAGGTGGATAATCTATTCTAAAGGGTTCTGCATTTGCACTGCTTATGTGATTAGGCGTGAACGGATCCCAGCTGAAGAGCGCGTCCATGGCAGCCACCTGAAGAATGTAGGTTCCCTCGGCTAAGGTAGTGGTGCTAACAGCCTGCTCGAGGTGGTACTCTGTCGGATCACCGGGATTAATCCACGGTCCGGGATGCCCTATGAATACTCCTGCCCCACTATAAAGAGCGACGACTACAGTGTTAATTCCCGAGGGATCGCTTATGTCAGCAGTGACGATAACGTCCGTACCGACGACACGCACGAAATTATCTGACAGCGCTACATTTTCAATAACCGGTGGTGTTGAATCTACTCTAAAGGGTTCTGCATTTGCACTGCTTATGTGATTAGGCGTGAACGGATCCCAGCTGAAGAGCGCGTCCATGGCAGCCACCTGAAGAATGTAGGTTCCATCGGCTAAGGTAGTGGTGCTAACAGCCTGCTCGAGGTGGTACTCTGTCGGATCACCGGGATTAATCCACGGTTCGCTCCTTATGTATCCTCCTGCCCCACTATAAAGAGCGACGGCTACAATGTTAATTCCCGAGGGATCGCTTATGTCAGCAGTGACGATAACGTCCGTACCGGCAGACACTAACGCTGGTGAAACCGACACATTTGCAAAGGTTGGACCCGCCGTGTCCTCTGCCCATGCTGCTCCGTATCCCAATCCTATGGCTAATGCCATAAAACCTATAACTATTATACTTCTTCTAATCTTTCCCATTTTAAACCTCCTTTGTTTAAACTCCATTTCTAATCCTCTTTGACCATGGACTGAAACCGTATCTACGTCCATTGGTCCTTATGTAAAAGGGCTGACCTGTTAATTTCACCTCCTTTCCCGGTAAAGATTTGCCCTATTATATCCTGCATTCCTTGTCATCCTCACTAACTGCACTCCACATGATTCTCTGATAACCAATTTAGTCTCCAATTCAATACGTTTAATCTCATCCGTATCGGGATTCTTGACCTTTTCCAAGAAAATATTTGCTGCAGTTTGTCCCATTTCATATATCTGCTGGGCTACGGTAGTTACCGGAATAGGAGCGCTTGAAGCTGCTCCAGAATCATCAAATCCAACCACGGCTATATCCTCCGGCACCCTCAGTCCTTTTTCCTGAATCACTTCAAAAACGGGTTTTATCAACACGTCAGTAATAACGAAAATAGCCGTCGGGCGTTCGGAAATGTCTAATATCCTCCTTGTTATATCAGCCCCCCTTGCCTGGACCGTTTCAAGACTCTTTGCGCCCACCATATTATCCGATTTAAGAATCATCCGTTCGTCCCAGATTATATCTGCTTCGGCTAAGGCCCTTCTATAGCCTTCGAGCCTGTCCTGAACAGAAGTTACCATATAATCGTCCCCAAGAATAATCGCAATTCTTTTATGTCCCAATCCCAGCAAATGTTTTGTTAATTTATATCCACCGCCCCGGTTATCACTGACCACATAATCGGTTTCCACTTCTCTCATAAGGCGATCTATAAAAACAACCGGTATCTTCCTTTTCAATCGCAATACATAATCCCGGTTACTTTCATCCATGGCATCAGGGTGCATAATCAAACCATCTACCCTTCTTTGCTCTAAGATTTCCAGATACCGTCTCTCTTTCTTCACATCATTGTCGCTGCAACATAATATAGCAAAATAACCATGTCTTTCTAGGGTATCCTCAATACCACGGTATATCTTGGCAAAAAAGTTGGGTTCAAAAATAAAGGGAAACAGCAGTCCAACTGTGTTAGTGCGCTGTAAGGTAAAACTCCTGGCAATCGCGTTTGGTGTATAATGCATCTCTGAAACGATCTTTCTAATCATATCTCTTGTTTTTTCACTGACACGTCCGGTACTATTCAGTGCATGGGAGACAGTTTGGAAACTTACTCCAGCCTTTTTTGCAATATGTTTTAAGGTTGGAGTATTAAAATATTTCTTATCTCCCTTTTTTTGCACGAACGTTCGTGCAATTCTTAAATTTTTAGAATTGTCATTCATAGAAATTGCAACCTCATTTCAAGTTTATCTATTTCAGTCAATTTTAATTTAAGCATTTTCATTGTTTCATCTTACTTTCCTTTTTCCATTTATAATATACAGCAAGAATCGTGCCATGATTGAAAAAAATCTTGAATTTATTCTGATATTTTTTCATAACTCTTTTATTTTACGGTAGAAAAAATTTTAAAATATTTTCAAAATCAATTTTTCACCTTCATTTTTCAGACACTCATCTACCAGCATTGTGACAATTGATTGACAGTTAGAGTTGTATCTTATTGAAAATAATAGAGTTATAACTGACAACTTTTCCGTCAGGCTATATTGTTGTAACTTATTATATTTCAATATATTACGTCATTACTCTGACAAGATATTGTCTTCATATGCACTTAACGTCTCTTTTACTGTCCTGTCCCATGAAAATCTGGATGAGCGGTCTATGCCTCTCTTGCCTAATTCCTCCTTAAGTCTTTCATCCCCTGATACCTTCTCTATCGCATTCATAAGAGCATCTGGCTCGTCCGGGTCTATTAGCATACCTCCATCTCCTATTACTTCTGGGAGGGACGAAGACCTCATCGCTATTACTGGTACTCCA
>Ga0209514_10002824_pt1 | contig 26051 bp, 17 predicted proteins | sample Subgrocontami58m_FD_187452 | JGI IMG/M metagenome (GOLD analysis project Ga0209514, IMG submission 187452) | Subsurface groundwater microbial communities from S. Glens Falls, New York, USA - GMW37 contaminated, 5.8 m (SPAdes) (version 3) | ecosystem: Environmental > Aquatic > Deep subsurface >...
ACATTGGGTGGTCCCTCCTGATTATGCTCTATATGAGCATTTCAGGAGCTTATGCTAGAGCTGAGTATAAGAATGTCAAGCGTTCGTCCCAAACCTTCGTACCAAACCACGATCCCGGATCACCACGTGGCAACCGAGCGGGGTTTGGTCGGATCCTGGGTTCCTGGGGAACGCGACCGGGCACCAGGCGTTATGCGACTCAAGCCCAGGAGACCGATCATGGCCTCACGTCCCTTTTGGAGAGGCCAGATCAGACTGGCGCTGGTATCGATACCCGTCGATATCTATTCCGCCACCAAGAGCGGCGCGACGATCGCTTTCAATCAGATTCATGAGCCCTCGGGCAAACGCATCAAATATGAGAAGGTCGTGCCGGGTATCGGCCCGGTCGATGTCGAGGACATCGTCAAGGGGTTCGAATATGCCAAGGGCGAATATGTTCTGCTCGACGAAAAGGAGATCGAGGCAGTCAAGCTCGAGAGCAAGAAGACGCTCGAACTGACCCAGTTCGTCGACAGCAATGACATCGACGCGATCTATTTTGAGAAACCCTATTATGTCGTCCCCGCGGACGATCTCGCCAAGGAAGCCTTCATCGTGCTACGCGAGGCGCTGCGTCGGAGTCACAAGATCGGACTTGGCCAACTCGCGGTGCGCGGCCGCGAATATGTCGTCAGCATCAAGGCATGCGGCCGCGGCTTGGTGATGGAGACGCTGCGCTATGCCGACGAAGTCAACAAGGCGGCGAGCTATTTCCGCGACATCGGCGATGATGATCCCGATGACGAACTGCTCGACCTCGCGACGACGCTGATTGACCGGAAGACCGGCAAGTTCGACGCGAGCGAGTTCCACGATCGCTACGTCGATGCGCTGAAGGACCTCATCGAGCGCAAGAAACAGGGAAAAAAAACGCTCAACATCGAGACGGATGATGGTGGCGGTGCCCCCCGCGGCAGCAATGTCGTCGATCTCATGGCCGCGCTCAAAAAGTCGCTCGGGTCGGGTAGCGACAGCAAGACGTCGGCCAAGAAGCCAGCCGCGACGGCCGCCGCCAAGACGCCCGAGGCCAAAGCCCCGGTGGCAAGGGCTCCGGCCAAAATGCCGGCGCGAAAGGGGGCATGAGCGGTGGTGCCGACCGTCCGTCGCGGCCCGGTTGGACGCGTGACCGTGCTCTTCGTCGACAAGGATCGTCGCCGCAAGGGCATCGCTACCCGATTGATCGCCGATACCGTCAGCGCAGTGGCCAGGAAGGGCTGCACGGTCGTCGAGGCGAGGGACGACAACCAGATCAAGAACCCGCACAACGTCTTCCGCGCGCTGAAGTTCGACCAGACCAGCCCGCAAGGTGGATGCGGAGAACTGATGGAGCGCGGGAACGGGCCCGTCGACCTGCGATTTGAGAGATAAATCGATCGGAACAACGAGCATGGCGAGACTCGCGACGGCCAAGAAAACATCGGCGGACGAAACCCTCGCCAAATATCGTGCGAAACGCGACTTCGCGCGAACGGTGGAACCGTCGGGAGCCAGCGAACCCACCAGTGGAAACGGGTTCGTCGTTCAGAAACACGCCGCCAGCCGGCTCCATTATGATTTTCGGCTCGAGCTAGATGGGGTCCTTGTCAGCTGGGCGGTTACCCGTGGTCCCAGCGCCAACCCGGATGACAAGCAGCTCGCCGTTCGCACCGAGGATCACCCGCTCGACTATGCCCGGTTCGAGGGCACGATTCCGAAGGGCGAATATGGCGGGGGCACCGTCATGCTGTGGGACAATGGCACCTGGGAATCGATCCCCGGCAAGGATCCGAGGGTCACCCTGCCCGAGGGGCATCTCCATTTCATCCTGCATGGCCGCCGGATGCAGGGCGAATGGGTCCTGTTTCGGCTGAAACCGCGCGGCAAGGAGAAGGGCGACAACTGGATTCTGCGCAAGGTCAACGACGCGTATGCCGGTGGCTCGGACGACCTCATCGGAACGTATCTCACGAGCGTCGATACCGGCCGGACGATGGATGAAATCGCCGCGGGCAAAGCTGCCCCCAGGCGACAGGCCGCGACAATAGCGGCGGCAACTGAAGCACCTTCCTCGACAAAGAGCGTGCTGAAGAGCCCGAAGGGCGGCGGCTTGCCGCCATTCCAGCCGGTCCAGCTCGCCGCCCTGGTGGATCATGTGCCGATCGGCGATCGCTGGCTGCACGAAATGAAATATGACGGATATCGCATGCTCATCGCCATCGGGGGTGGTGAAGGCCGAGCGTATACCCGTTCGGGCCTTGACTGGTCCGACAGGTTCGCCGGGATCATCGCCGATGCCATGACGCTCGACGTTCGCAGCGCCCTGATCGACGGCGAAGCGGTCGTGATGCTCCCCGACGGGCGGACCAGCTTCCAGGCCTTGCAGGCGGCACTCAAGAGCGATCCCGGAAAAATCGACTATTTCGCGTTCGACCTGCTCGCACTCGATGGCGAGGACCTGACCCATCGCCCACTTGTCGAACGCAAGGAGAAGCTCGCTGCGCTGATCGGCAAAGCGCATGGCAGACTGCGCTACTCCGATCATGTCATCGGCCAGGGCGAGCAGTTGTTCGATCGCTTCTGCGGTGCGGGTCTGGAGGGCGTGATCTCCAAGCGCGTCGATGCCCGCTACAGCGGCTCGCGCAGCGGATCGTGGGTCAAGACCAAGTGCGTTCGCCGACAGGAATTCATCGTCGTCGGTTGGACGCCATCGGACAAGCAGCGCGGATTTCGCTCGCTGCTGCTCGGTTACAACGAAGACGGCAAGCTGCGCTATGCCGGCAAGGTCGGCACGGGTTTCAGCGGCGACGAGATCGAGCGGCTGATGGAGATCATGGCGCCGCTTGAGCAGAAGACCGCGCCCGTCGAGGCCCCGCGCGCGGCGGTACGCGGCGCGCACTGGATCGCGCCCAAGCTTGTCGCGGAAATCGCCTATATCGAGTTCACCGACGAAGGCGTGCTGCGGCACCCGAGCTATCTTGGTCTGCGCGAGGATAAAAAGCCCGAAGCGGTGGTGATCGAGAAGGAAACACCGGTCGCAAGTGTGGGCTCGCCGGGCGCGACGAGCGGCGTGACGATCAGCAACCGCGATCGGATCATCTTTCCTGAAGGCAACCTCACCAAGGGCCAACTCGCCGACTATTATGAGGCTGTCGCGCCAATCATGCTGCCCTGGGCCGGAAGCCGGCCGATCAGCCTGGTCCGCTGTCCCCAGGGGCGAGCCAAAAAATGCTTCTTTCAAAAGCACGACGCCGGAAGCTTCGGCGACACCGTCAAGCAGATCGGCATCCTGGAGAAGGACGGGCATCAGGAGCCCTATCTGTTCATCGACAGCAAGGCTGGTCTGCTGACCTGCGTACAGATGGGCACAATCGAATTCCATGGCTGGGGCGCGCGGATCGAAGATGTCGAGAAGGCCGACCGGCTGGTGTTCGATTTTGATCCAGACGAAGGGCTCGATTTCAAGGACGTGGTTTCAGCCGCCTTCCACGTGCGCGACCGGCTTGGCGAACTGGGTCTCATCACCTTCCCGATGGTAACCGGAGGCAAGGGCGTCCACGTGATCGCGCCGCTCACGCCGTCGGCCGAATGGCCCGCGGTCAAGGATTTCGCGCACCGATTTGCCATGGCGCTGGCACAGGCCGACCCTGACCGCTTCACTGCCGCGCTCGCCAAGGCCAAGCGTACTGGGCGCATATTCATCGACTACTTGCGCAACCAGCGCGGGGCGACCGCGATCATGCCGTACAGTGCTCGCTCACGCGAGTTCGCACCGATTGCCGTGCCGCTGACCTGGGAGGAATTGCGTGATCTCGACAAGCCCTCGCACTGGCATATCGGGGACGGACCCGAAATGTCGAAGCGCGCTGCATCCAAGAACCTGCTCCATTGGGGGCGGGCCGACCAGGTCCTGCCCGACCTGTGACGATCGCCACCAACGGTATGAACGGGCTCCTCGTCGCCGGCCTCCACCAGCCCAACCGCGATCCCATCCGGCCCCGAGGTTCGACCATGGCCCGCGCTGGTTGGAGCGCCCGGTGGAAACTCCAGGCCGCGGTCACACGGGACGGGGTGCGGATAGCTCAGCCATATCTCAGGGACCAAGAGCGGGGTTGCTGGCACGTAACAGCGTCGCCGCAACGAAGTCGAGTTGCGCGAAGCCGTCTCAATATTCGAGACGTGACTCCATGCAACTATTGGCCACCTTTAGGCGTTTCTCCATCCTACAGGAGGTAGCAATGCGAAAACTCGTATGGATTGTGGCACTGGCCGGGATAATCCAAACCGGGCCTGGCGCCTACGCTCAATCATCAAGCGCTCCAGGAGCGGGAGCCTATGACCGGGCACCAGATGGTTCGCCCATAGTCTCGTCCGCACAACCCAACCCTGGTAATTGCGGAACGCCAGACGAACCGAAGGCATGCCCCCCGATGCCACGGACGCCGCTCCAAACCTACCCCGGCGAGCGGCCCTGGAAAAAGGGCTAGTCCAAACACCGCTTGAGGGATTTCACGGTTGGCCGATAGGCTGATCGGACCGGTATAATCGGGACTGTCTGGACAGCCCCCTTTTCAGGGGGTTGGACAGATGGGGAGACTGACAGGGAGTCCCCTCTGGTTTTCCTGACCAAGGCGTGGGTTGCGACGTGCCGCGGAGGCGGAGCAGGAGCGAAAGTGGCCTGCTTGGACATGTCCGCTGAGTCGTGTGGAGCGACAAATCGAACGACCCGCGGGCGCGCAACGCCTACTACCGTGAGATTATCGGGTAGCATCCGCTCGGCCGCCACGACCGACCCGGCCGAACCCCATCGACGGCTCCCTGGACGACGAGTGCCGGCTATCGCACTCCTCGCGGCGGATGACACCCTTCAGGGGAGCAACCCCGCCTCGCTGACGGTCGCTTGCCACGGCGGTCGGGTTCGATTCCGGTCGGTTTTTGCTTACCATGTCCGACCCGCGGCGTTGTTGGCCGTTGGGGTCGCCGCGTTGGCTACCATCAACCAGCTCTGACGGGTCCTTCACATATGCGTGACACGGGCCGTCCTTCGGGGCGGCCTTATTCGTGAGCCGGGGCAAAAGCGGAACAAGGAATTTGAAGGCCGGCGTGCATATATTCGATTCTAAATGGTGCCGGGTGAGGGATTTGAACCCCCGACCTTCGGTTTACAAAACCGCTGCACTACCACTGTGCTAACCCGGCCGGCCGGCGGCGCGTTTAGCACGCTTTCTATCCCGCGTCAGCGTCAGATTCGCATCGCGATCGAGCCTCGACACGATTCGACTTGTCGACGCGCCCCCGTACATAGTCCGGCAATAACGCGCTCATGTCTCACCAAGGGAGGTTCCGATGCCATCGTCAGAGGCAATTCCTGAAACCGGGCAGGCCCAACCGGGCATCACGCGACGCTCCAGCCTGGGTCTGCTGATGGCAGCCCTGGTCGCCGGCGAGGCACCGAGCGCCCAGGCCGCCGCCAAAGGGCAACTCACCATCGCCGTGCATATCTCCCTGGCCCCCACCTGGTTCGATCCAGGAGAGACCTCGGGCCTGATCACCCCCTATATGCTGCTCTATGGGCTCCACGACGCCATGGTGAAGCCGATGCGGGAAGGCAATCCCGCGGGCAGCCTGGCGGAGCGCTACACCGCCTCCCCCGACGGGTTGACCTACGAATTCGTGTTGCGCAAGGGCACGACGTTCCACAACGGCGACCCGGTGACGTCCGACGACGTCAAATTCTCCTTTGAGCGTTATCGCGGCAACTCCCATGCGCTCCTGCATGACCGCGTCGCCTCCGTCGAGACGCCCGACCCGCAGCGGGTCATCATCAAGCTGAAGGAGCCGTGGCCTGACTTCATGACATTCTACGCCGGGGCCACCGGCGCAAACTGGGTCGTTCCCCGCAAATACCTGGAGAAAGTTGGCGACGCCGCGTTCAAGAAAGCCCCCATTGGCGCCGGTCCCTACCGGTTCGTCTCGTTCGAACCTGGCGTCGAACTGGTCATGGAAGCCTACGAGCCTTACTGGCGCAAGAGCCCCAGCATCAAGCGCATCGTCATGAAAGTGATCCCGGACGAGGCAACCCGTCTGGTCGCGGTGAAGCGTGGCGAGGTGGATTTTGCCTACTCCATCCGCGGCGAACTGGCCGCCGAGGTGAAGCGCACACCCAATCTCAGCCTGAAGGTGGCTCCCGATGGTGCCACCTATTGGATGTATTTCCCGGACCAATGGGATCCGCAATCCCCGTGGCACAATCTGAAGGTCCGGCAGGCCGCCCATCTCGCGATCGACTACAAGGCGATCAACGAGGCGTTGAATCTCGGCTACTCGACAATCACCAGCAGTATCATCCCGCGCAATTTCCAGTTCTTCTGGCCGTCACCCGCACCGGTCTTCGATCCAGCCCGGGCGATGAAACTGATGACCGAGGCCGGCTTCCCGGGCGGCTTCGACGCCGGCTTCTACTATTGCGATTCGTCCTATGCCAACCTCGGCGAGGCGGCGGTGAACAACCTGGCCGCGATCGGAATCAAGGCCAAACTGCGCCCGATGGAGCGGGCCGGTTTCGACAAGGGCTTCTCCGAAAAGCGCTATCGGAAAGGCATCATCCAGGGCAGCAGCGCGGCGTTCGGCAACGCGGCAACCCGGCTTTCAATCTTCGTCGTGGGTGGCGGCCCCTATGTCTATGGCAGCTACCCGGACATCGACGCGCTGTATGCCCAGCAAGTCAACGAAGTTGATATCGAGAAGCGCACCGCGATCCTGCACAAGATCCAGCAACTGGTTTATGAGAAACACATGTTTGTGAACCTGTGGCAGTTGGGCTTCCTGAATGCCGCCGGGCCACGGGTCGGCGAGTCCGGCATCGGCCTGATCCCCGGCTTTGTCTATACAGGCCCCTTCGAGGACATGACGCTGAAAGACAGTTGATCCTCGACCCACGGACGCTTGACCGGACCGACAATAAGACGTGACTCGATCGCTTGGCTGCATTACCGTGGCCGCAAGGCTCCAACAAAAGGGGCCAGATAGGGAGAGGCACCATGAGCCTGTCGACCGGCCGCCGTGGGACTGCACGGTTTCGCTGGATCGAGTCGTGCCGGTTCGCCGCACGACCGATCGCTTTTTTCGCCGTTGCTCTCATCGCCCACGCTCACGCCTTGGCCGCGCCGCAGGGACAACTGACGGTCGGTGTCCACGTCTCGCTCGCGCCGACCTGGTTCGATCCGGCGGAAACAGCGGGAATCATTACCCCGTACATGCTTATGTACGCGCTGCACGACGCCATGATCAAACCCATGCCGGCGGGAAATCCGTCTCCCAGCCTGGCGGAGTCATACAAGGCCACGCCCGATGGACTGACCTGGGAATTCGCACTGCGCAAGGGCGTAACGTTCCACAATGGCGATCCGGTCACCGCCGAGGACGTCAAGTTCTCCTTCGAGCGTTACCGCGGCGCCGGTCACAAGGATATCAAGGATCGGGTGACCTCGGTCGAAATCCCCGCACCCGGCATCGTGCGATTCCACCTCAAGGAACCCTGGCCCGATTTCCTGACCTATTATGGCAATTCCACCGGCGCCGGCTGGATCGTCCCGAAACGATACGTCGAAAAAGTCGGCGAGGAAGCTTTCAAGAAGGCTCCCATCGGCGCCGGCCCCTACAAGTTCGTCTCGTTCACCCCCGGCGTCGAATTGGTTCTTGAAGCCAATGAAAGCTACTGGCGCAAGGTCCCAAGCATCAAGCGGATCAGTCTGAAGGTCATCCCGGACGAGGCCACCAGGCTGGTGGCGCTGAAACGCGGTGAGGTCGACATCGCCTACTCGATCCGCGGCGAACTTGCCAGTGAGATCGAGCGTACCCCAGGCCTGACCATCAAGGCCACGGTCGGGTCGGCGCCGTACTATATGTACTTCCCGGAGCAATGGGATCCGAAATCCCCCTGGCATGACCGTCGGGTTCGTCTGGCCGCCAAATACGCTGTCGATTACAACACCATCAACAAGGCCCTGACCCTCGGCCATTCCCATATCACCGGCAGCGTCATGCCGGAGAATTTCGAATTCTACAAACAATTGCCGCCGCCCGTGTACGATCCCGACAAGGCAAGACAGCTCCTGGCCGAGGCCGGCTATCCCAACGGCTTTGACGCCGGCTTCTATACCTGCGACGCCGCCTATGCGAACCTGGCCGAGGCGGTGCTGAACAACCTGGCCGCGGTGGGCATTCGCGTGAAACTGCGCCCGCTGGAACGCGCCGCGTTCTTTAAGGGTTACGGCGAGAAGAAGTTCAAGAACATCATCCAGGGTGCCAGCGGCGCATTCGGCAACGTCGCGACGCGCATGCAGCAATTCGTCGTCAAGGACGGCGTCTATGTCTACGGCAGCTATCCGGAGATCGACGAGCTTTTCCCGCTTCAGGCGAAGGAAATGGATCTCGCCAAGCGCACCGCGATCCTCCACAAGATGCAGGACCTGCTGGATGCCCGCACCGCCTATGTCGGCATCTGGCAACTCGCCTTCATCAGCGGCGTCGGTCCTCGGGTCGAGCAATCCGGCATCGGACTGATCAAGGGCTACGTCTTTACCGCTCCCTATGAGGAGATGACACTCAAGGCTAAGTAGCAGACCAGAGCATGATCGGGCTGAGCGGAGCCACTTCAGACCGTGAATCAGGCTCTGCAACACGAGCATGATCGGGCTGAGCGGAGCCACATCAGACCGTGAATCATGCTCGCAACCGAAGAATCAGAGCGCGGTTTCAGTTAACAGTCAGGGCAAACGCGCTCTGACAGCGCCAGCCGACCCGAACGGAGGAAAACGTGAAGCAATATATCGCCAGGCGCTTCGGCTATTCATTGTTGTCGCTGCTGCTCCTGTCGCTGACCATCTTTCTGTTCATCCGCCTGACCGGCGATCCGACCACGTTGCTCACCGAGCCCGGTGCCAGCGAGGAAGACATCGCAGCCATCCAGCAAAAATTCGGCCTCGATAAGCCGATCTGGGTGCAATACGCGTTTTTCATGGGAAGCCTGCTGCAGGGCGACCTGGGACAGTCGTTCTACTACCAGACCTCGGTCGCCGAACTTTACCTTTCACGGTTGCCGAACTCTCTGCTGCTGGCCACGGTCGCAATGTCGTTCTCCCTTCTTTTGGGCATTCCCTCGGGCATCCTGGCAGCGGTTCAGGTCGGAAAATTCTGGGACAGCGCCGGCAAGCTCTTTGCCCTGCTTGGCCTGTCCCTGCCGTCGTTCCTGGTCGGGTTGCTGCTGATCCTGTTCTTCTCGGTTTATCTGGAATGGCTGCCCTCCTCCGGTTCCGGAGGCATCCTGCATCTGTTGATGCCAGCCTTCGCCCTCGGTTGGTACTTTGCCGCCGCGCATATGCGGCTGACCCGATCGTCGATGCTGGAGGTGATGGGCTCGGAATACGTCAAGCTCGCCCGCCTGAAAGGTCTGACGGAATTCCGCGTCATCACCAAGCATGCCTTCAAGAACGCGCTGATCCCGGTGCTGACGCTCGCCGGCATCAACCTGATCAACATGATCAATGTCGCCGTCGTCGTGGAAACGGTGTTCGCCTGGCCCGGCATCGGCCGTCTGCTGTATGAAGGCATCAGCTTCCGCGATTTTCCCGTGGTGCAAGGTATCGTCATCATCGGCGGCAGCATGATCGTCGTCGTGAATCTGCTGGTCGACATCATCTATGCCGCCATCGACCCCCGTATTCGGCTGGAGAAGTGATCGCATGAGCACCACCGCCGCACCGGTCCCCATCGCCGTCCAAGCCGCTCCCAGGTCCCGGATGGCACGCCTGGGCGACGTTCCCATCATCCCCTGCACGATCCTGGGAATCATCGCTTTCACTGCGGTCTTCGCCGATTTCCTGGCGCCGCACGATCCGCAATTCGGCAACCTGACCGCCCGCTTCCACCCGCCGGCCTGGCAGGCGGGCGGCAGCATGGAGCACATTTTCGGCACCGACCATCTGGGCCGCGACGTGCTGTCCCGCCTGATCTTCGGTGCCCGCGTGTCACTGGTCGTCGGCTTCACCGCCGTCATCGTCGCCGGCGTCATCGGCACCACGCTCGGCATCATCTCCGGCTATCTCGGCCGTTGGGCCGACCAGGTCATCATGCGCGTCACCGACACCTGGCTCGCCCTGCCGGCCCTGACATTCGCCATTTTCCTGGCCGCGATCGTCGGCCCCAGCGAGATGAACATCGTCATCATCCTGGGTGCGGTCTACTGGACTCGCTACGCCCGGATCGTCCGTGGTGAGGTTCTGTCGCTGAAGGAACGGGAATTCGTGCGCCTGGCGATCGTCGCAGGCGCCTCGAAATGGACGATCATGCGCCGGCATATCCTGCCGAACGTGATCAATTCCTCGATCGTGCTCGCCACCCTCATGTTAGGCGTCGTCATCGTGACCGAGGCCTCGCTGTCCTTCCTGGGCGTCGGCGTGCCACCGCCGAAACCGGCCTGGGGGGTGATGCTGTCGGATGGCAAGCAGGGGTTGATGGTCGGCTACTGGTGGCTAACTGTGATGCCGGGCACTTGCATCATGCTGATGGTCCTGTCCGCAAATCTTTTGGGAGACTGGCTCCGTGTCAAGCTCGACCCGCAACTCCGTCAACTCTGACACGATGACATCACATTCGCAGGGCGCGCCGCTGCTGGAGCTGCGGAATCTGTCCACCCACTACGTGTCAGCAGCGGGCACCCGCGTCGTGCGCGCGGTGGAGGACGTCTCGCTGACCCTGCATGCCCGCGAGACTTTGGGCATCGTGGGCGAGTCCGGCTCCGGCAAAAGCACGCTCGCTTTGACCATGCTGCGGGTTCTGCCCCCGGCCGCCCAGATCGTCAGCGGCCAGATGCTGTTCGAGGGCGAGGATCTTGTGCAAAAATCCGAAGAGGACATGCGCAAGGTCCGTGGCAAGCGGATCGCCATGATCCTGCAGGACCCCATGGCCTCCCTGAACCCACTGTTCACCATCGGCGATCAGGTCGGCGAGCCGTTGCGGGAGCATGAGGGCGCCAGCCGGAAGACCGCGTGGGAGAAAGCCATTCAGCTCCTGAAATCGGTGCGAATCCCGTCGTCAGAAACCCGCGTCACCCAGTACCCGCACGAAATGTCGGGTGGCATGCGCCAGCGGATCGTCGGCGCCATCGCCATCTCCTGTGAGCCGCGTCTGCTGATCGCCGATGAACCAACCACCAGCCTGGACCTGACGATCCAGGCGCAATACCTGAACCTGTTGCGCGATCTGCAGCAGGAGCATGGGTTGGGGCTGATTTTCATTACCCACAACCTCGGCATCGTCGCCAAGATGTGCAACCTCCTGGCGGTCATGTACGCCGGCAAGGTGGTGGAATCCGGCCCGGTCTCGCGGGTCTTCAACACGCCGGCGCATCCCTATACCGAAGCCCTGCTCAGCTCGATCCCACGCATGACCGAGCAGCGCCAGCGACTGACCGCCATCGACGGCCAGCCACCAGACCTCAGCAACCTGCCGCGTGGCTGCGCCTTCGCCGCGAGATGTCCGCGCGTGTTCGCCCGCTGCATGGTGGAGGAGCCCCCCATCTTCACCCCCTCCCCCGGCCAGACCGCGCGCTGCTGGCTCGCGGCACCCAACACAGCCCATGCGTCCAGTCCGCAAGTCTCAGTGGGAGCCCTGTGATGCCGGTGCTCGAAGCCGATGGTGTCAGCAAGCACTTTCAGACCCGGCGCGGCATCTTCGGCGCCTCCCGCGGTGTGGTGCGCGCGGTGGACGATATTTCCTTCAGTGTCGATGAGGGCCAGACCCTTGGCGTTGTCGGCGAATCCGGCTGCGGCAAGACGACCACCGCCAAACTGGTCCTGGGCCTGGAGGAACCAAGCGGCGGCAGTATCCGGTTTCAGGGCAAGGATCTTGTCGGCCTGGATACCGTCGAACGCCGGCATTACCGCAAATCCGTCCAGGCCGTTTTCCAGGACCCCTACGCCTCTCTGAACCCGCGCATGCGGGTGCGCGACATCATTTCCGAACCGCTGGTCACCAACGAAAACCTGCCCGCCACCACGGTGCGGGACCGGGTGCTGGAGATGCTGGACCTGGTCGGACTGCCTGCCCGATCGGCCGATCTGTTCCCGCACGAATTCTCCGGCGGCCAACGCCAGCGCATCGCCATTGCCCGCGCGTTGTCGCTCTCGCCCCGGCTGATCGTATTGGACGAACCGGTTTCCGCTCTGGACGTATCGATCCGCGCCCAGATCCTGAACCTGCTGACCGACCTGCAGGATCGCCTCGGCGTCTCTTACCTGTTCATCGCGCACGACCTGGCCGCGGTCGCGCATATGAGCCACACGATCATTGTCATGTATCTGGGCAAGATCGTGGAAAGCGGGGAAGCTCGGGCCCTGGCCCGCACCCCCAAGCATCCCTACACGGAAGCCCTGTTCTCGGCGTCGCTGCCCAGCCATCCCGATGAGAAGCGGGAGGAGATCATCCTTCCAGGCGAAGTTCCCAGCCCGCTGAACCCGCCATCCGGCTGTTATTTCCACCCGCGCTGCCCGCACGCGATGCCGCGTTGCGGCCAGGAAGCCCCGGTTCTGCGAGACGTCGAGGGGCGTCGCGTCGCCTGCCACCTGTTCGACGGCCCCGGTTCAATGTAACGCTATGTAACGGTCCTGCCGATAGTTGGGTACCCCGCATCCATGCTTGAGTTTGCCTCAAACATGAGTAATTGTTAATGGACATGACGGGAGTTTAACCACTCCGACGAAAGAACGTTCACCTCCGCTTACCTATGTTGCCGATGTCGTCGACGCATCCAGCGCCGACCCCCGGCCAGCAAAGCAACCAGCGCCGCTTGCGCTGTGTGGGTACATCGATCAACGGAGGTTTTATGATCGCTCAGTCCATTCGTCGCCCGTCCCGCAGCCACCCGTCTCGCAGCCCTTGGCGCAGAGCCGCGCTTGCCGCGGTGCTGCTGGGAGGCACCACACTGGGTGGCTTCGCCATCGGCCATGCCGCCAATGACGCCGGCACTGCCCCAGGTATTACCGCGGGCATGCCCGTCAATCCGCCAGCTGCCCACGTCCTGCAACGCGCCTTGCCGGATTTCAGCGACCTGGTTAGCCAAGTAAAGCCTGCGGTCGTTTCAATCACAACGAAGATCAAGGCCACTCCGGCGGTCGCGGAAGGTCCGCAGGCCGGCATGCAAGGGCGGCAATTGCCATATCCGTTCAACCAGATGGTCCCCCGGGAGGAAAACCGGCCGCGCATGATGGAAGGCCGCGGCTCCGGCTTCATCATCGACGCTGACGGCACCATCGTCACCAACCATCACGTCGTCAGGGAAGGCGGCACGGTCACCGTCACTTTGGACGACGGACGCCAGTTGCCGGCCCGCGTCATCGGTCGCGACGACCGCACCGACATCGCCCTCCTCAAGGTCGACTCCCCCACCAAGCTCCCCTTCATCCAGCTCGGCAACTCCCGCGATGTGAAGCCCGGCGAGTGGGTGGTCGCGATGGGCAATCCGTTCGGCCTGGGCGGCACCGTCACCGCGGGCATCGTATCCGCCGTCAGCCGCGACATCGGTGCCGGTCCGTATGACCAGTTCATCCAGATCGACGCGCCAATCAACCAGGGCAATTCCGGCGGGCCGCTGTTCACCCAGGACGGCAAGGTCATCGGTATGAACACCGCGATCCTGTCGCCCTCGGGAGGATCGATCGGCATCGGTTTCGCCGTCCCATCCGACATGATCCGCACCGTGGCGGCTCAGATCCAGCAAACCGGCCACGTGACCCGAGGCTATGTCGGGGTGGAGGCACAGTCGCTGAACGCCGCCATGGCGAAGGCCTTGAAGGTGGGCGAAAACGCCGGTGTCCTGCTGGCGGGCGTGCAACCCAACGGCCCGGCCGCGAAGGCCGGACTGCAGCCGGGCGACGTGATCCAATCGGTCAATGGCCAGAAGATCGGTTCCCCGCGCGACCTGGCACTGAACGTCGCCAGCCTGAAACCCAACGACGAAGCCCGTCTCCAGGTCGTGCGCGACGGCGCCGCGCGCGAGGTCACGCTGAAAGTGGGCGAGATGCCGCGCGAACGCGTCGCCAGCACCGACCCACAGAGCGAGCCCAAAGGCACCCAACTCGGCGTTGCCCTGGGCCCGCTGTCGCCAGACCTGCGCAGCCAGCTCGACGTGCCGGAGGGCACCGATGGCGCGGTGATTCGCCAGGTCCGGCCGGGTTCGCCCGCCGAATTGGCCGGTTTGCAGCCAGGCGATGTGATCCTGGGCGTCGGGAGCGAGAAGGTCGGATCCCCATCCGAGGCGGTGAAGGCGCTGCGCAAGGCCCTCAATGGCACCGACCACGCCGTGGCGCTCCGCATCCTGCGGGACGGACAGGCCGCATTCGTGGGCGTGACGATCGATCCGCCGAAGCAGGACGCCGGCTGATCCGGGCTGGGGAGGTCTTCGGACCTCCCCACGCGGCCGTACCGTGCAAACTTCGACCGCTTAAACCTCGACCGTTCCCCGCATGACCGGCACGCAGCTTCCTGCGACCGTGGCATAGACCGGTCCCTCCGCCGTCTTCCTCGCCCCCGCCACGATCTGGCTCGGGCGCCCCATCTCGACACCCTGCTCGATGGCGTAGTGCAGGTCGACGTTCTCGCCCGGGGCAAGAGAGGTCAACAACGCCGCCAGCGCCGCATTGGCACTGCCCGTCGCCGGGTCCTCGGTCACCCCGCCGAGAGGTCCGAACATCCGGGTCCGCAACCGCGTCGCATCGCCATCGATCCGAACATACAGATGCAGGGAGAACCGGTCGGCCATCCCAGGATACGACGCCGCCGCGGCACGGAACGCAGCGGTATCCGGGCTGGCGCGCGACAAGGCGTCGACGCTCACGACCTCGGCAATCACGAACGGCGTGCCAACCGATGCCACCAACGGTGTGTGCGCCGTGGTGGCGATATCGTGCGGATCGAGGCCGGCGCAGGCTGCGACAATCTCCGTCGGAATGCTGATATCGATGGAGAGCGAACGCGGCGCGGCGATACGGGCGCCGGTGATCGTCTTGTCCGGGCCGCGCAGGATATGCACGCGGACCAGGCCGGCGATCTCCTCGAACGTATAGTGCTCGGGTGGGTTGTCGTCACGGCATGCCAGAACGTAGCCGGTACCGACATTGGGGTGTCCCGCGAAGGGCATTTCGTATTTCGGCGTGAAGATGCGCACCTTCGCGTGGTGCTGGGGATTGTCGGGTGGCAGAACGAACGTTGTCTCCGACAGGTTGAACTCCATCGCCAGGGCTTGCATGTCAGTGTCGCTCAGCCCTCTTGCGTCGGGAAACACGGCCAGTGGGTTGCCGCCGAAGCGTTGCTCGGTGAAGACATCGACTGTAACGAACTCATAGGCGGCCATGGGACCCTCCGATGCGGTGACCGACCGCACCATGCCGCATCGCGGACACCAGGGCGAGCCACCGTCCAACCAAGGCGTGGCCTGCCGCCAAAGCGGCTGACTTATACCAGCCCGCATGGTTCTCGACTCATCCCCTGATACCCCAATCCGGTGACGTGCTGGCCAACCAGCGACTGGACGAAGGTCAATGTCTATGAGGGTTGGTATTATCCGGTTCCCCTTGTGCCGATGGGTCGCTCCCGCCCGCCGGGCTGGCTGGCTGAGTGCGGACTGGCTGGGTGCCGACTGGCTGAGGTGAGGCCTGGCTGGGTGGGGCCTGGTCGGGTGCCGACTGGCTGGGTAGGGCCTAGCTGGATGCTGCGTGGCCGGGCGGGTGGGGCCTGGCTGGGTGCCAACTGGTTGGGGCCGAACCGCGCCCCGGGCCGGACCGGTCAGACCGCGATCCGACCGTTCGGCGCAACAATCCTTGCCCCCGACGGCCCGTGTGCTCTATGTCGCACCGCACAACGCACCCGTCCCGGAGCCACACATGACCACGCCAAGCTTTCAGGACCTGATCCTGCGCCTGCACAGCTTTTGGGCTCGCCAAGGCTGCGTCATCCTGCAACCCTATGACGTGGAGATGGGTGCGGGCACCTTCCATCCGGCGACGACCCTCCGAGCCCTGGGACCGAAACCCTGGCGCGCCGCCTACGTCCAGCCCAGCCGCCGTCCGACCGACGGACGTTACGGCGAAAATCCGAACCGGTTGCAGCATTATTACCAATACCAGGTGATCATGAAGCCCAGCCCCGCCGACGCACAGGAACTGCTTCTGGCCTCGTACCGGGAGATCGGCCTGGACCCGCTCCGCCACGATTTCCGCTTCGTCGAGGACGATTGGGAAAGCCCCACCCTGGGCGCCTGGGGTCTCGGCTGGGAAGTCTGGTGCGATGGCATGGAAGTCGGTCAGTTCACCTATTTCCAACAGGTTGGTGGCATCCCGGTCACCCATCCGAGCTTCGAGATGACCTATGGCCTGGAGCGCCTGGCGATGTATGTCCAGGACAAGGAGAACGTCTACGACCTGGATTTCAATGGAGCCAAAGGGGACCAGCGCGTGACCTATGGCGACGTGTTCCTGCGCGCCGAACGGGAATACAGCGCCCATAATTTCGAGCATGCGGATACCGGGATGCTGTCACGCCATTTCGCGGACGCCGAGAAGGAGTGCGCCGCCCTGCTGGACCGAAATCTGGCCCTGCCTGCCTACGACCAATGCATCAAGGCCAGCCATTTGTTCAACCTGCTGGATGCCCGCGGCGTGATCAGCGTGACCGAGCGCGCCAGCTATATCGGCCGGGTGCGCACCCTGGCCAAAGGCTGCTGCGAGGCTTGGGTTGCCGGCGAAGCCGCGTGACTTTGGATCCGTCGGCGCCTATGTCTACCATCGGACACGGCATTTCTACCAAGCGCGGGTCATGGGCACGCAACTGAACATCAAAAGCGAGGACGCCTACCGGCTGGCCTCCCGGCTTTCAGAGTTGACCGGGGAAAGCCTGACCGCCGTCGTCACCCGCGCCTTGCGCGCGGAGCTGGAGCGGGAGGAGAACGCGCGCGACCGGGACGCCCGCAAGGTTCGGCTGCGCGCGATCGCACGGGAAGTCCGCGCCGGGTTGCCCCCCGACATGACCTCAAACCATGATTTTCTCTACGACGATGCCACGGGCCTGCCGAAATGATCGTCGATTCCTCGGCCATCCTGGCCATCATGCTGCAGGAGCCCGACAGTGACGCCTATCTGGACGCGGTGCTGGCCGCGCCGTCCCGCCGCATGTCCGTTGCCAACTGGCTGGAAACGACGATGGTCGTCGATGGCCGCGGCACCGACAACGCCATCGCGCGATTCGAGGAGTTCATGGACGGCGCCCGCATTGAACTCGTCCCCGTCAGCGTGGGCCAGGCCATGATCGCCCGGCGGGCCTGGCGGGTTTATGGGAGAGGGAATCACCGCGCCAGGCTGAACTATGGCGACTGCTTCGCCTATGCGCTGGCCAGGGAAACCGGCGAACCCCTCCTTTTCAAGGGCGACGACTTCGCCCAGACCGACATCGAACCTGCCCTGAAGGACTGATGATGCCCGCCTTCTTCCTCGAACTGTTCTCGGAAGAAATTCCGGCGCGCATGCAGCGAGACGCATCCATTGCGCTTGAACGGTTGGTCCATGAGCATCTCGGACCGCTCATGCCCACTTCGGTGAAGACCTTCTATGGCCCGCGCCGGATCGCACTGGCGGCGGAGGTGTCGGACGGCGTCGCCGCCGCCAGCACGACCGAGCGAGGCCCGCGGGCCAGCGCCCCGGAACAGGCGATCACGGGATTCCTCCGCAAGCACAACGCCGCGCGGGAACAGTTGCGCCAGGAAGGCGACTATTGGGTGCTGGAGAAATCCGCCGCCGCGGTCCCCGCTGCCGCCCTGATCGCCGAGGCGGTCCCTGCTCTGTTGTGGCGTTTCCCGTGGCCGAAATCCATGCGGTGGGGCGGCAGCAGTCATTTCACCTGGGTCCGCCCGCTCCGACGGATCACCTGTCTGTTGAATGGCGCGGTGGTTCCGTTCGACCTGCGCGATGGCACCGACGATGGCCACGGCCTGGCCAGCTCCAACCTGACCGAGGGCCATCGGTTCCACGCCCCTGATGCCTTTGCCGTCACCGGGTGCGACGACTGGGCCGCCAGGCTGAAGGAACGCCTCGTCCTGGTGAACGCCGCCGACCGCAAGCGCGCCATAGCCGATGGTATCACCCGCCTGGCCGCGGCCAAATCCTTGACCGTTGTCGACGATCCCGGCCTGATCGATGAGGTCGCGGGTCTGGTCGAACACCCCGTCCCGCTCCTCGGTCGCATTGCGGCCGAACACATGGACCTGCCGCCCGAGGTCATGCAGGTCTCCATGCGCGTCAACCAGCGCTATTTCGCCCTGCGTTCGGCGGATGGGAAAGCCGCGTCGTGGTTCGGCTTCGTCTCCAATATCGAGGCCGCGGACGGTGGCGCCACCATCGTCGCCGGCAACGAACGAGTCTTGCGCGCCCGCTTCGCCGATGCTCGCCATTTCTGGGACCTGGATCGCAAGGCCCGCCTGGAAGGCCGCGTCCCGCTGCTGGAGCACGTGACCTTCCACGCCAAACTCGGCAGCCAGGGGGAGCGGGTGACCCGCCTGATGCGCCTGGCCGAGATCATCGCGCCGCATGTCGGGTGCGGTGAGGCTTTGGCCGAACGCGCAGCCGAACTGGCAAAGGCCGACCTCGTCACCGGAATGGTCGGCGAGTTCCCCGAACTGCAAGGCGTCATGGGCCGCTATTATGCGCTGCATGACAACGAAGACCCCCTGGTCGCCGACGCCATCCGCGACCATTACGCCCCCAAGGGCCAATCGGATGACGTGCCGACAGCACCGGTCTCGATTGCCGTGGCGCTGGCCGACAAGCTGGACCAACTGGTCGGCTTCTTCGCGATCGGGGAGAAACCCACCGGCTCCGGCGATCCCTATGCGCTGAGGCGAGCGGCCCTGGGCATTATCCGCATCATCCGGGAAAACAAGCTGCGCCAGCTTCGGCTGAGCATGAAGCCGTTGATCCAGGCGGCGGGAACCGGCTTCCACCATCGCGGCGTGACACCGGTGCCGGCCGAGGAGATCCTGGAATTCCTGGCCGATCGCCTGCGCGTGCAATTGCGGACCGAAGGCGCGCGCCACGATGTGCTGTCGGCGGTGTTCGCCGCCGGATCGGACGACGACATCGCTCGCCTGCTGGCACGTACCGACGCGGTGGCGGCGCTGCTGGCCGGACCCGACGGCGCCGATCTGCTGACCGCATACCGGCGGGCCGCCAACATCCTGCGCATCGAAAGCCGCAAGGACGGCCCGCATGAGGCGCCGCTGGACGAGGGCTTACTACACGAAGGCCCCGAAATTGATCTGCATCGTGTTCTGGTTTCGATGAGCGACGTGGGGGACTTGCTGGCAAAGGAGGACTATGGCACCGCCATGATCCGCATGGCCCGCCTGCGCCAGCCGTTGGACGAGTTTTTCCGTGAAGTCACGGTCAACGCACCGGAACCCGAATTACGCCGCAATCGTTTGCGACTCCTTAACCGCGTGCGGGCCACCATGGACCGCGTCGCCGATTTCTCCCGTATCGAGGGCTGAGCATGACCAAATGGGTGTACGGGTTTGGCGCGGGCCATAACGAGGGCGGCGCGGAGATGCGCAATTTGCTGGGGGGCAAGGGTGCCAACCTGGCGGAAATGGCCTCGATCGGCCTGCCGGTGCCACCCGGGTTCACCATCACCACCGAAGTATGCACGGCGTTCTACGACAACGACGAAAAATATCCTGACGAGTTACACGCGCAGGTCGCCGCGGGCCTCGCCATCATCGAGAAGGCGGTCGGCCTGACCTTTGGCGACCAGAAGCAACCGCTGCTGGTTTCCGTCCGGTCCGGTGCGCGTGTGTCGATGCCGGGGATGATGGATACGGTGCTGAACCTGGGGCTGAACGACACGACGGTCGAAGCGCTGGCAGCGTCCTCCAAGGACGATCGCTTCGCCTGGGATTCCTATCGCCGCTTCATCCAGATGTATGGCTCGGTCGTCCTGAACGTCGACCACCATCATTTCGAGGAAATCATCGAGCAGGCCAAGCTGGAAACCGGCGTGATCGAGGATACCGCCCTGACGCCGGATGACTGGCGCCGTGTGGTCGAGGGCTACAAGGACCTGGTCGTACAGGAGACCGGCAAGCCGTTCCCGCAGGACCCGCACGAACAGCTCTGGGGCGCGATCGGGGCCGTGTTCGGATCCTGGATGAACCCACGCGCCATCACCTATCGCCGCCTGCACGATATTCCGGCCGGCTGGGGCACCGCGGTCAACGTCCAGGCCATGGTGTTCGGCAACATGGGCAACGACTGTGCCACCGGCGTCTGCTTCACCCGCGACCCATCCACCGGCGAGAACGTCTTCTACGGCGAATATCTGGTGAACGCGCAGGGGGAGGACGTCGTCGCCGGCATCCGCACGCCGCAGCCGTTGTCCAAGGCCAGCGCCAAACCCGGCGAAATCCCGCTGGAAGAAGCGATGCCTGAGGCATACGCAGAACTGATGGCAGTGCGGGAAAAGCTGGAACAGCATTATCGCGACATGCAGGACATCGAGTTCACGGTGCAGCAGAGCAAGCTCTACATGCTGCAAACCCGCAACGGCAAGCGTACCGCCGCGGCCTCGCTACGCATGGCCGTGGATATGGCGCAGGAGGGCCTGATCGACCGCGCCGAGGCCGTGCGCCGGGTCAACCCAGCATCATTGGACCAATTGCTGCATCCCATGCTCGACCCCAAGGCGACACGCAAGCTCATCGCCAAGGGATTGCCCGCCAGCCCGGGCGCCGCCTGCGGTGCTGTCGTGTTCAGTGCCGATGAGGCGGAAAGCCGAGCGTTGAAAGGCGAGGCGGTGATCCTGGTGCGGATCGAAACGAGCCCGGAAGACATCCACGGCATGCACGCGGCCAGGGGCATCCTGACCACCCGCGGCGGCATGACCAGCCACGCCGCGGTGGTCGCGCGTGGCATGGGCCGGCCCTGCGTCGCCGGTGCGGGCGGCATCACCGTGGACTACAACAACCAGATCCTGTCCGCCGCCGGGATCGACGTGCGAGCCGGGGACACCATCACGCTCGATGGCGCGACCGGAGAGGTGTTCCTGGGCTCGGTTGCCATGATCGAGCCGGCAATGTCCGGCGATTTCAACACCCTGATGGAATGGGCCGATGGCTGCCGCCGGATGGGCGTGCGCGCCAACGCCGAAACCCCGCTCGACGCTGAAACGGCGCGGAAATTCGGGGCCGAGGGCATCGGCCTGTGCCGCACCGAGCACATGTTCTTCAACCCGGAACGCATCAACGCGGTCCGCCAGATGATCATGGCAAACAACGAAGCCGGTCGGCGCGCCGCCCTGGTCCGGCTGCTGCCGTTCCAGCGGGAGGATTTCCGGCAGTTGTTCACCATCATGGCCGGCCTGCCCGTCACCATCCGCCTGCTCGACCCGCCGTTGCACGAATTCCTGCCGCATGCGGCAGCCGAGATGGAGGAAGTCGCCCAGAGCCTGGGTACCGACATAGAAACCATCCGCCGTCGCGTCGCCGAACTCGCCGAAGCCAATCCGATGTTGGGTCATCGCGGCTGCCGGCTCGGTATCTCCTATCCCGAGATCTACGAAATGCAGGCGCGCGCCATCTTCGAAGGGGCCCTGGCGGTCGAGAAGGAGACCGGCAAGGCGCCGCACCCGGAGGTGATGGTCCCGTTGATCGGCACTCGGCGAGAGCTGGAAATCACGCGCGCCCAGGTGGAAAAGGTCGCCGCCGAAGTGTTCGCCGAGGCCGGACGCACCATCGAATACAGCGTCGGCACGATGATCGAACTGCCCCGCGCCGCGTTGCAGGCGGACAAGATCGCCGAGGTCGCCGATTTCTTCAGCTTCGGCACCAACGACCTGACTCAGACCGTGTTCGGACTGTCCCGCGACGATGCTGGCAAGTTCCTGCCGCAATATGTCGAGGCGGGCATTTTGCCAAAGGACCCGTTCATCTCGATCGATATCGAGGGCGTGGGCGAAATGGTCCGCATCGCCGTCGAGAAAGGCCGCTCCACCAAGCCCGACCTGAAGCTCGGCATTTGCGGCGAGCATGGCGGAGATCCCGCATCGATCGCGTTCTGCGAGTCGGTTGGGTTGGATTATGTGTCGTGCAGCCCATACCGGGTGCCGGTTGCGAGGCTGGCGGCGGCGCAAGCGGCTTTGGGTGCCGTGGGCGATCGCACGGCTTGATTTGAGGATGCGGGCTGAACAAGGGGCAGGGTAACGTCGTAGCAGTTCTCACTATGGCCCGGAGCCGTCACCCAGGCCCATCCAACGCTGACATGTCCGACCCACCTTTCAAGCAGCCATCTGCCCAATCCGCGCGCAATGATTAACGACAGGATTAACCGCATGGGACCGGAACAATACCCCCCGAGTCCCGCATTGGTCCGTAACGAAACACCCCCTTATCCGCGCCTGACCGGAACGGATTACAGAAAATCCACACTTAAAGTAGAATCTTAAGAAGACCGATAAATCAGGATATATCAAAGACTAACAACCCTATCCGTAACTCGGATGTGAGCTTTGGTGAAAATCGCCAACAACCCGTTTCGCGGTCGATTAACCATTCTGGGTTTTTGTTAACCATCGCCCAAAATCCAGGCAAAATGCCACAAACTCGAAGGTTTTGACCCCGAAAACCCGCCTTTTACCGCTGAAATCCACTTTTAACTTGCCACCGATACCGCGCCCGGCTTAGAACAAAAAGTAAACAATCAACCGCTTCCCTTGCCCCAGGACCCCTGCTCCACCCCAATGAAGTCCAGCTTCGAACATCAAAACCGCACATCCACAGTCGAAAACGGCGCGATGAACCCCGGGCCAAGGCCGTGTCTGACGAGGAGAATGCCTCGCTCGGCCATAATCGGAACTGCTGATAACGTCGGGCGTCGGAAACCATCGCCTCGTCACCCGCCGGCCCGCCACGGTGCGAGCCTTGCTGGTCGCGAGATCGACGACGTGCATGCGATAGCCCGGCTTCCTGAGCCGGTCGCTAGGTGCCAGCCTCCTTCAACTCGTCCACACGCCGTCTATTCTGCGTGAGGCTCCTTTCCACGCATGGAGCGTGGCCCCCTTGCGGTTATCTGACGCCACCGGATCACCGCTGCGGGGCTCATCGGATCGGCCCGGACAGGACGCTCGGCCACCGTGATAAGACAAGGTCAGCACATGACTTCCCGCCAAGGAACGCGTGAACCGGCCCAAACGGCGGAAGATGACGCCCGGCGGAACCAGAACCAGTCCAGACGGGTGGCGCGCCTGCCAGTCCCAGGCTACATCGGGCGGCATCCACAGAAGAAGCCACGCCGGGTGTCCGGCCTCACGCGCCGATCCATCGGTCGACTTGCCTGACCGAGCCCGAAGGAAACCAAGGTGCCCTCGCACGACACGCCGCTGATTGCCCTCATCGCCATCGGGTTCGTGCTGGCATTCGGCTTCGGCATGATTGCCCACCGTCTTCGCGTGTCCCCACTTGTCGGCTACCTGCTCGCCGGCATCCTCATTGGACCGTCCACGCCGGGCTGGGTCGCCGATCAGGCGCTGGCAGCGGAACTCGCGGAAATCGGCGTGATCCTGTTGATGTTCGCAGTCGGTCTGCATTTGTCCGTGAAGGACCTTCTGGCGGTGCGCGCCATCGCCATACCCGGCGCGATCGTGCAGATCACGGTCGCGACGCTTCTCGGCATGGGCCTGGCGTGGCACCTGGGCTGGACCTTGGTCAACGGATTCGTCTTCGGCCTGGCCCTCTCGGTCGCCAGCACCGCCGTGCTGCTGCGCGCTTTGCAGGAGCGGCACATCCTGGACACCGACCGCGGCCACATCGCCATCGGCTGGTTGATCGTCGAGGATCTCGCCATGGTCCTGACCCTGGTGCTGCTGCCAACCATCAACCGCGTGACCACCGGCGGCACTGTCCCCGTGACCGAAATCGCACTGGCCGTCGCCATCACCTTGGCCAAGGTCTGTGCCTTCGTGGCGATCATGCTGGTCGCGGGCCGGCGCGTCGTGCCCTGGATCATGCACCACGCGGCGCATACCGGCTCTCGCGAGTTGTTTCGGCTCGCTGTCTACGCCGTGGCACTGGGGATCGCCTATGGCGCGTCGACGCTGTTCGGCGTCTCCTTTGCCCTCGGCGCGTTTTTCGCGGGGATGGTGCTGGCCGAGAGCAAGCTCAGCCACCGGGCGACCGAGGAGGCGATGCCGTTACGCGATGCCTTCGCGGTGTTGTTCTTTGTCTCCGTCGGCATGCTGTTGCATCCCGACATCCTATGGTCGGATCCTTGGGCCGTGGTGGCCACCGTCGCCATCATCGTCATTGGCAAGTCGCTGGCCGCGCTGTTGATCGTGCGGGCGTTCGGCCACCCATGGGGCACGGGGCTGACCATTTCGGCATCTCTGGCGCAGATCGGCGAGTTCTCGTTCATCCTGGCAGGCCTGGGCGTGTCGTTGAACATGCTCCCGGAGAAGGGGCGGGATCTGGTGCTGGCCGGGTCGATCGTGTCGATCCTGCTGAACCCGTTCATCTTCGCCGCGGTGGAACGCCGCCGTAACCGCGTCCTGCCCGCGGCGCACCCCGCCCAGGCCGGGCCCGGGAGCGCTCCGGCTCAGGTACCCATCCCGATGGCGACCCAGCAGGAGACGGCGCCAGCCATGACCAGCATGACCGACCATGACGTCCTGGTCGGCTATGGTCGCGTCGGCTCCCTGGTGGGCGCGGGATTGCTGGCCAGCGGGAGGAAGGTCTTCGTGTTCGAGGAGCGGGCCGAGGCCATCGAGGCCGCCCGAAATGCCGGAGCCGAAGTGGTCGCGGGAAACGCGTCCGATCCACTGATTTTGGAGGCCGCCAATCTCCCGGCCGCGCGTCGGTTGTTCGTCACCATTCCAGAGCCGTTCGAGGCCGGCAACGTCATCCAGAGTGCAATAGCCGCCAACCCGGGGCTGATCATTCTCGCGCGTGCCCATTCAGACGAGGCGATCGAACATCTGGCGTCAATGGGCGCGACCATCATCGTGATGGGCGAGCGGGAGATCGCACGCCGTATGCTGGACCACGCGGCACCAAACGGGGAATGAACGAGACGTTCCTCACTTCTCCGTCCATTAATGTCCCCGGTCACTGCCGCCGGTCACTGTCCCCGGTCACCGTCCCCGGTCGCTGTCCCCGGCCACTGTCCCTCGTCACTACACCTGGGCGCTGCCCCTCGTCACTTCGCCCCGTTACTGGCCGGTCACTGCCCGAGCCGCTGCAAGATCGCCGGAACATGCACCTGGTCGCCCTTGTAGTTCCCGGTCAGCGCATACATCACCAGATTGACCCCGAACCGATAGGCCAGCACCCGCTGCCGCTGTCCGCCCGGAATCACCGCATATGGGTTCCGCCCGGCGGCATCGATTGCCCAGGCCGCTCCCCAGTCGTTGCCGCCGATGATGACGGGACTTACGCTGTCATTCGCCCGATCCTGGTCCCGCTGCGCCCAGACGCTGTCTCCAGTGAAACGCCCGGGAAAATCCGACAGCAGGTAAAACGCGCGCGACAGCACATGCTCGGTTGTCAGGGGCGCCAGCGGTGGAATCGTCAGCCCCTCCGCCACCCGACGTAACGACGACGCTGTCCCCGGCGCGAACCCGGCCCCTGACCCAGCGTCGCGCGTGTCGATCAGGATGATCCCGCCATTGCTCATATACCGGTTCAGCGCCGCGGCCTGTTCAGCGGTCAGCACCGCCATATCGGCGATGATCGGCCAATACAGCAGCGGATACGGGCTCAGATCGGATCGTCCCGGCTCCACACCATCCGGCGGTGCCAAGGACGCTGCCGTGCGGCGGTTAACATATTCGGACAGGCCCTGGAGACCGGCCCGCGCCACGCCATCGACCTGCGCGTCACCCGACAGAATGAATGCCAGCCGCGTCGACAAGGCCGGATGCCCAGCCTGAAACTGACCAGCCTGGGC
>Ga0209514_10002830_pt1 | contig 26029 bp, 24 predicted proteins | sample Subgrocontami58m_FD_187452 | JGI IMG/M metagenome (GOLD analysis project Ga0209514, IMG submission 187452) | Subsurface groundwater microbial communities from S. Glens Falls, New York, USA - GMW37 contaminated, 5.8 m (SPAdes) (version 3) | ecosystem: Environmental > Aquatic > Deep subsurface >...
CCGCTCAAAAGGTGCGTGCATACCTTGAGTATCTGGCGGTGGAGCGGGAGGTATCGGCGAGCACCCAGAACCAGGCCCTGAATGCGCTCGTCTTTTTTTATAAAAGCGTTATCAGAGAGCCGATCGGGGAAATGGAGGAATTGGGGCGGACGGGAATCAACAAGAAGGTCGGTTGTCATACCTTACGTCACTCCTTTGCCACGCATCTGCTGGAGGCGCGTTATGATATCCGCACGGTGCAAGAACTGCTGGGACACGCGGATGTCTCTACCACCATGATCTACACCCACGTATTAAACAGCCGGGCCTTTCAGTCAAAAGTCCGGCCGATCTTTAGTTGAACACAAAGAAACACTGCGAAACTATAGCTTGTAATATCTTAATGTCAATAGTTATTTGCCGTTATATCAGACTTTGATGCTCTCGTAAAAAGTCGATTATGCTCTCTTTCGTCATTCCGTGCTTGACACGGAATCCAGTTATTTTAAGCGCTTCTGGATTCCGGCTTTCGTTTATGCCCGGTGGGTGCCGGAATGACGATTTTGGGACTTTTTACGAGGTCATCAGACTTTATTTGAATGATAATCAGGGATGGGTTCACATTAGATAATTTGAACCCGTCCCTGATTAGTTCCCGATATCCTGCGCATAGGCCGCCTGAATTCACCAATCCTCCGGCTTAGTTCATCACCGCCGGCAGTTCAGCCTTCCGTAAGATAGTGCTTCTCGTACATGTCCTCCAGGGACTGCAGGTGGCGGCCCTCATCGGCCAGCAGGCGTTCGAAGAGGGCGGTCATGGGTGCCCCGCTGCAACCAGCAACCATTTTCTCGTAGAAGTCGAGGGAGTTCTTTTCCAGATGGATGGCGTAGACTAAAACCTCCTGGGCATCGGAACCGGGTCGCAGTTCCTTTTTGGCCAGCAGGTAATCCAGGCGCATGGTGGGTACCGGCCGGCGCATCTCCTCGGGACTTTCCATGCTTCCTTCCACGAGCGCCTTTTCCAGCTGGTGCTTGTGCTCCAGTTCGTCGCAGGCTGCTTCCTTCAGCAGTTCCCTGGCTCCTTTATTCTGCACTTTCTGAATTGCGGCCAAGTAATTGCGGAAGCCCTCTTCCTCCATCTTGATCGCCAATTCAATCGCCGCCTCGAAGGTATAACATGCATTCTGCTCGTCCATTTCGTCCTTACCTCCCTTTATTAAGTAATTACGCCTTCTTATATACTATAAAAAGCAGAGGATATCTACCGCGAAGTATGGTATCAAACGACCATTAAATCAATAGTTTTCTCTATTATTCGTTCTTAAAAAAAGCACATGCTCGGCAGGAGGGGAAGGAGACCGCTCATGGAAGACTCGATGGCGCTAAAAGCTGTTGTTATCATACTGGACATGGCCAAAGGCTATGGCTGGGAACCGGGCAGTTTTGGCTACGGAGTGGTGGCCAACATCAGGAAACTCAAAGATGCCGCCCATGCGGCCAATGTTCCGGTAATTCACGTCCACAGCCTGAGGCGGCCCACGGATAATCTCGGGGAGCGGTTCACCATGCTGGCGGGAAGCGATGATTTGCATGTGATCCCGGAACTCCAGCCTGTTGATGAGGATATCATTATCTACAAGCGTTATTTGAGCGGTTTCTCTTATAACGATCTCGATTACACGCTGAGAACCATGGGCTGCCAGAGGGTCATTATCGCCGGGGCCTCCACGGATAACACGGTGCTCTGGACTTCCGCGGACGCCCATCAGCATCGCTACCGGGTCGTTGTGGTGGAAGATTGCACCATGGTTCACCGGGAAGATGAACCGCCCGGCGCAAAGGAAGGCGCCCTCCGGATCATCAGGAGCGTCCTGAAGGGCGAGGTTTTGCCTTTGGAAGAGGTGAGTGCCAAATACCTGCTGCTGTGAATTCATCACCGGGGCATCAATGGATCACAAGTTTCCGGAGCAGTTCGATGAGCGGCCCCGGAAAAAGACCAAGACCGATAAGCAGAAACGTCAGGGCAGCAAGGACCAGGTGACCAACCAGCGGGATCTTGATAAGTACCGGCATTGCCCTTCCCTTTTCCTGTTGATCAAACATGACCGCGATCAGGCGTAAATAGTAGAATAGCCCGAGGGCGCTGTTGATGGCCAGCAGGACGACCAATATCCAGAGGGAAGACCCGATTCCGGCAGCCAGAACATAAAATTTTCCCACGAAACCCACCGTTAAAGGAATGCCGGCGAGAGAAAGCAGCATCATGGTAAATACACCGGTAAGCCAGGGGCTCTTCCAGGCCAGCGACCGGTAATGGTCAAAGGTATCTGCTTCAGCCGCCTCAGCGGAGAGCAGAGCCACTATTCCCAGAGCACCCTGGAGGGTAATAAAATAGGCCACGAGATAAAATGTTACTGCCGTAACGGCTAGCGGGCCGCCAGCCAGAAAAGCCACCAGCAGGTACCCGAAATGGGCAATCGAGGAATATGCCAGGAGGCGTTTGACGTTTTCCTGCAGCAGGGCCAGGAGATTGCCGGCCACCATCGAGGCGACCGCCAGGATGCTGAAGATGGTAAAGAGTGCCCCCCCTGCGGGCACGTCGCTACCGCTGAATAAGCGGAGCATTAGCGCAAAGACGGCGCCTTTGGAAACCGTGGCCACAAAGGCCGTCACCGGCGCCGGCGCGCCTTCGTAAACATCGGCCGCCCACATGTGAAACGGAACCAGGGCGAGCTTGAAGCCGAGACCGGCAATTATCAGCGTCATTCCCGCCAGCAGCAGGACCTTCCCGCCACCGGTCGTGGCCGTCCGTACTATCAGTTTTCCGAATTCCATCGTACCCGCTTCGGCATATAGAAGCGCCATGCCAAAGGCCAGAAAGGCCGAAGAAAAGCCGGCCAAGATCAGGTACTTTAGGCAGGCTTCAATCCCCCTCCCGGAATAACGGCGATAGCCGACCAGGGCGTAGAGCGAGACGCTCAGCAGCTCCAAACCGAGAAAGAACGAGGCAAAGTGGTCGGCGGCCACGAGCACGGCCGCCCCCAGGGCGGCCGTGAGCAAAAGCACATAGAACTCTTCCGGAAAAGCGCTGCTGTTTTGGAGATATAGATAGGCAAAAAGGGCGGTTACAATAGTGGCGGCAAAGATCAGCGCCAGATAAAAGAAGGCATAGGAATCCAACACGAGGAGGGCCGTCACCCGTTGCGGCAGATATCCGGAAAGCAAGGGCAGGGATGAAAGGGCCAGTGCGAGTCCCCCGACGGCGATCAGGGCCGTGAGGAGATGGTTGCGCCGCAGCGCAACAGCCAGCAGCGCGGTTACCGCCGAACCAGCCAAAATAAGATAAGGCAAGAGTATGATAATTTGTTCAAAGCTCATGGCGACGCGATTCCCTTCCCCACTCTCGGAATGCCATCTGGCCGCTCATTCAAGCCGGCTTTTGAGGAATATCCCTGCGCCTCGCCCAGCACCGCAAAGGCCGGCCTCAACGTATCCAGTACCGGTTGCGGATAAAGCCCCAGAATGAAGAGCAGGGCGATCATGGCCGACAGCATTACGAGCTCCCGTCTCGTGGCATCGGCAATGATCGGCCCTTCTCCGGCCGGACCGAAAAAAACCTTCTGCACCAGCCATAGGGCATAGACCGCGGCGGCCACGAGCCCTGTAGCGGCCAGGGCCGCCAAGCCCGGATTGTCCGGAAAGACCCCCAGCAGAATGAGAAACTCGCCGACAAAATTTCCCAATCCCGGCAGGCCGAGGGAGGCCAGTGCCAGGACCAGCGCACATCCCCCCATCCTGGGCATCGCCGACCATAAGCCACCCATCTTGTCCAGCTCCCGGGTGCGCAGGCGTTCCTGAAGCGCCCCAGCGATGATAAACAGTCCGCCCGTACCGATCCCGTGGCAGATCATCTGGATAACCACCCCCTGAAAAGCCGCTTCGTTGCCGGCAAACAAACCGAGAAGCACAAACCCCATGTGACTGATACTTGTATAGGCGATGAGCTTTTTGAGATCCTGCTGGGCAAAAGCCAGCAAGGCGCCGTAGATGATACCCGCCACGCCGAGGGCCATCCCCAACCCGGAGATAGAGGCCGCCGCTTCGGGAAAAAAGGGAAAGAGAAAGCGTATCAAACCATAAGCGCCGGTTTTCAACAGGAGTCCGGCGAGGATAACGCTGCCGGCGGTAGGCGCTTCGGCATGGGCATCGGCCAGCCAGGTATGCAGGGGGACCACCGGAAGCTTGACGGCAAAGGCGGCGAGGAAGCCCAGCATCAACCAAAAGGAGAGCTGCGGGCTCATGTCGGTTTGCAGCAACTCCTGGTAATCGAAGGTGTAATTGCCCGTTGTCTGGCCATGCACAATGTAAAGACCGATGATGGAAAGAAGCATCAACAGACTGCCGAGTTGAGTGAAAATAAAGAATTTGACGGACGCATAGGCCCGATTTTCATGTCCCCAGAGGGCAATAAGAAAATACATGGGCACCAGCATCAACTCCCAGAAGAAATAAAAGAGAAACAGATCCAGGGCGAGAAAAACACCGATGACGCCCGCCAGCGTCCACAGGAGGTTAAGGTGGAAAAACCCCACGCGCCGCTCGATCTCCTTCCAGGAGCCCAAAACGGCAATAATTCCCAGGAAGAGTGCGAGGAGAACGAGCAGAAGACTGAGACCGTCGAGGCCGACATGAAAACCGATGCCCAGCTGAGGCACCCAGGGGTGCTGGAACTCCATGAGCCAAGCCCCCGTTTCCCTCCCCCCCTTTATCGGGAAATACAACAGCCAGCCGACTAAAACCAGCATCAGGTCAAGAGCGAGCACGGCCACAGATACCCAGCGAGCGGCATCGGCATGCTTTCGTCCTGCCAGCCAGGCCAACAGCCCGCCCAGGAAGGGCAATATTATGTACCAGGAAATCATCATAGAAACACCGCCAGGGCCACCATCACCACTGTGCCGAACGCGAGAACGGCCGCGTACCATCGTACCTTCCCGGACTGTGTCCCGCTCAGGGCGACATGAGACCAGGCGCTCGCTCGCTCTATCCCCCGGAAGAAAAGATCCGTAAAATCCTTACTGTTGGCAAGGGCAAACCAGAGGACGGGCCTCACAAAGACGAAATTGTAGAGGCTGTCGAATCCCCAGCCGGCAAACCAGAGGCGATTCAGTATGCTTCCCGCTGGGTTTCGCGCGAGGCTGTCCCCAACCCGGGGTATTCTGAGGAAGAAAAGGTAAGCGGTGAGGATACCGCCCAGGGAAAAAAGGGAGGCAATAATCAGCGGCAGTACCTCGCCGTGAAAACCGGCGTTCTGAGTCGGTAAGGCGGCCGCCAGAAACCTCTTGAAAAGCGAGGGGCCTCCCTCTATTCCCGGCGTGGCCAGAAAACCGCACCCCAGGGCCAGTACCGCCAAAATAATCAAGGGCCAGGCAATATAGGGAGAAGGTTTGGCGCTCGCTTTCTCCTTTACCGGACCGAAGAAAACGAGAAAAACCATGCGAAAGGCATAAAGCGAAGTGAGAAAGGTCCCCACCATCGCGGCCGTCCACAGCCAGGGACCGCCAAGGGGCGATTGCCAGACTTCAAGGAGGATCGCCTCTTTACTGTAGAAACCCCCTGTAACGTAGGGCACGGCACTCAAGGAGGCAGCACCGATCAGAAAGGCCCAGAATACCAGGGGCAGTTGTTTCCGCAAACCGCCCATTTTGAAGATGTCCCGTTCATGGTGCAGGGAAAGCATGACGGCGCCGGCACAGAGAAAAAGGAGCGCCTTGAAAAAGGCATGGGCCAGGAAATGAAATATTGCCGCTGTCCAGGCCCCGGTCCCCAGCGCCAGGAACATGTAACCGATCTGGCTGATCGTGGAATAGGCGAGGACCCGCTTAAGGTCCCGCTGGACCAGGGCGCTGCAACCAGCCAGCAGCAGCGTTGCGGCGCCGATGCCTGCTACGGCCAGCTGGGCGGCCGGCGCCAGGCTGAACAGTGGATTCATCCGGGCGATTAGGTAAACACCCGCCGTTACCATGGTCGCCGCGTGGATAAGGGCACTCACCGGCGTGGGCCCGGCCATGGCGTCGGGAAGCCAGGTCTGCAGGGGAAGCTGCGCCGATTTGCCCACGGCGCCACCCAAAAGGAGCAAGGCCGCCACTGTCGCCATTGACGAGCCGGCCGGCCATTCTTGAACTGCCAGGCGCAGCAACTCCTGAATCTGTATGTTTCCCAGGTGGGTATAAAGGAAAAATATCCCTATGATCAAGGCCACGTCGCCGACCCGGGTGACGATGAAAGCCTTCCGGGCGGCATACCCGTTTGCCGGGTCCCGATACCAAAAACCGATGAGCAGGTAACTGCACAATCCGACCCCCTCCCAGCCGAGATAAAGAAGCAGGAGGTTATCGGCGAGGACGAGGATGAGCATAGACGCGATAAAAAGATTCATATAGGCAAAAAAACGGCTGTAGCCTTCATCCCCCCGCATGTATTCCAAGGCATAAAGATGGATCAAGAAACCTACCACCGTGACGACCGCGACCATGATCAGTGCCAACGGGTCGAGGTAGAAGGCAATTTCCGGCTTCAATCCGGCAACCTCGAGCCATGTCCAAAGAGTTTGCGAGTAGGCTCGTCCCAAGGGTGGCGATACAATAAAGGATAGAGCAAGTACGGAGGCAAGGGCCGCAGAAACGCCCACTGATCCGGCGCCGATCATTGCCACCGCCCGTTGCGAAAGGCTGGAACCCGCGACGGCCAGGACCAGGAAGCCCGCCAAAGGGAGAATCGGTATCAGCCAGAGCCCTTCGAGCATATTCAGCCCCTCATCCTTGCCGCCGCATCAACATCGACGGTCTTAAAACGGTAAAATAGCCGGACGACGATCGCCAAACCCAGGGAAACTTCCGCCGCCGCCATGGCCAGGATGAAGATGAACATCACCTGGCCATCCGGCTGCCGCCAGAGCGCCCCGGCTGTAACAAAGGCCAGTCCGGCGGCATTAAGCATGATTTCGATGGAAAGGAGGATAAAGATAACGTTTCTGCGCACCAGGACCCCCACCATTCCGAGGCAAAAGAGGACAGCAGCGAGAAGGAGTCCGAATTGTCCGGAAGCAGCATTCATGGCCTTTTTTCTCCTTTCTCTTCTCCCTCTGACGCTTTCCCAGCCAAATGGCAGGCCCCCACCAGACCGGCAAGCAGAAGCAGCGAGGCCAGCTCGACGGCGATGAAATAAGGCCCGAAGAGGGCCATTCCCACCTGTTTCGCCCCGACGACGCCCGCAACGCCCCCGGGCAGGTCCTGCCGGTAAAGCACAAAGAAAATTTCGCCCAGGAGGACCGCGGCCAGGAGCACTGGGCCAATCCAGCCCCGCGGTTGCAGCCACCCTCTTTCCTGCCGTTTGGCCTCGCTGCCCAGATTCAACATCATCATGACGAAGATGAAGAGGACCATGATGGCGCCCGCATAAATAATCACCTCCAGGACGGCAGCGAAAGGAGCCCCGAAAAGATAAAATATGAGCGCATTGGAAAGCAGGGAAACGATGAAGTAAAGGAGCGCCGGCACGGCGCTCGTACTGGCGATTACCAGGACAGTCGATAAAACTGCCAGACCGCCCGCCATATATAAGAACGTATCCATATCATCTCCTGTCAGGGCTTCAGCCCTCGGACATCGACCGGCGGTTCCTCGCCTTCGGCCTCTCCTTTGTCTTTCCCGCCGATGGCGAGCCCTGCCACACGGTAAAAATTATAGCCATGATACTTGCCCTGACCGCTGATGAGCAGGTCTTCCTTCTCATAGACCAGGTTCTCGCGCCGGTATTCGCCCATTTCGAAATCCGGGGTGAGCTGAATGGCATAGGTAGGACAAGCTTCTTCGCAGAAGCCGCAGAGGATGCACCGGGAAAAGTTGATCCGGAAGAATTCCGGATACCGCCTACCTTCGCTGTCTTCCGTTGCCTGGAGTGATATGCAGTCCACCGGACAGACGGCAGCGCAAAGATGACAGGCGACGCACCGTTCGCCTCCGTCGGGGTCACGGCTCAGGATAATGCGCCCCCGCCAGCGAGGCGGCAGATAAGGCCGCTCTTCCGGATAGAGAATGGTCTCCCTCTTGCGGAAGATGTGCAGGAAGACAGTCCATAATGCCTGAAGCAGGTCATTCATAAGGTTTCCTCACCCTCTCGCCGCGAGGACAATGCCGCCGGTAATCAAGAGGTTCATGAGCGTCAGGGGAAGCATCACTTTCCACGCCAGCGCCATTAACTGGTCATAACGGGGGCGGGGCAGCGCCGCCCGGAAGAGTATGAAAAGGCAAATAAAAACTAAGGTCTTGAGAAAGAACCAAAACAGGGGCGGAAGAAAGGGACCCTTCCAGCCGCCGAAAAAGAAGACCACCATAAGCGCGGAAATAAGCGTGACGCCGAGGTACTCTCCCACGAAAAACATGCCGAACTTCATGCCGGAATATTCGGAATGATAACCGGCCACGAGCTCGTTTTCCGCTTCCGGCAGATCGAAAGGCAATCGACGCGTCTCCGCCAGACCGGCAAGGAAAAAAGCAATGAACCCGAGAAACTGGGGAATGCAGAACCAGAGTTCCTCCTGGGCCTCAACTATCTGCGTGAGGTTAAAAGAACCGGCCAGGATCACAACTCCCATGAGGGACAAGCCCATGAAGACTTCATAACTGATCATCTGGGCCGCCGCCCGGAGGCCCCCCAGAAGCGGGTACTTGCTGCCAGACGACCAGCCGGCCAGGACCACGCTGTAAACGCTCAGGGAAGATAGCGACAGAAACAGCAGGAGGCCGATATCCAGATCCACAACGGCGATCCCCGGCGCAAAAGGCACAATGGCAAAAGACAACAGGGCCGTAGCGACAATAATGGCGGGCGCCATGACAAATATCCGCTTTTCGGCGAAGGGCGGGATCCAGTCTTCCTTCCAGAGAATCTTGATCATGTCGGCCAGAACCTGAAATAGACCCCAGGGACCCACCCGATTGGGACCGTACCGGTCCTGCCAGAGCGCCAGGAGACGCCTTTCCAGCCAGATAAGCATGGCGCTCGTAAAGAGCGCCCCGGCAAGGACGCTGAAAATGATGACCAGCTGGCGGACATCGCTGTTCATGGCGCCGCCTCCCTGCGAGAGATGTTTCCCCGGCAGGGGAACGTTATCCCGGTGAAGGGTGCAATTCCCCGGGGTAATCCCGCCGTGCCCCGGGGCAGACAAGGTTCCACTTGCAATGAAACAACATAAGACTTTCCGTTAAGAGCAACATTTACGTCGTCGCCCTGGGAGAGCCCAAATCGGGCAGCATCCTGAGCATTGAGAACGACATAGGGCCCGGGAGCGAGTTCAGCCACCCCCGGCGCCAGGGCGCTCAATTCCTCCGACCCGAAAATATGGTGGCAGGAAAGAAATAACAGTTCTTCATTGCCGGGGCAACAGGCAGCCGGAATAGCAGTAAAGAATGACGGCTCCTGCTGCGGCCGGGGCTCAAAAAGTCGCTCGCCCGTGTCCCCTTCTCCATAACGCCCTCCCGCCCCGGAGCGGTATTTGACGAGCGCCTGGACGGAATTCCACCCGGGGGTCCGGTACGACGAGACCAGCGGTGCAGGTGGAATCCCGCCGTAACCCTCCATGGAAAAAGACAGGGGAGAATCGGGATCATCGGGAGGTGCGGTCTCATGGATGGATTTATCGGCCCTTATCGCCGTACGTCCGCTGTAGCGTGGCGATTGTCGCGGCATCTTCTGTCCGGCCACGCGATACTCCGGCAACGGCGGCATTTTTCGCAGGGGAGCAAAGACGGCAAATTCATCAGCGAGTGCAGCCGTGACATCCTGGACGGTCTCCCAGGCCTCCCCCTGCGGCTGCCCCGTTATGGTCAACATTTCGCGCAGCCACTGGATGCTTTCCGCAATCCCTTCTTCCGGTACAAAGACCTTAAGAAACCGTTGCGCCCGGCCCTCGCCATTGACAAGAACGCCAGTGGATTCCGCAAAGGTACCGGCGGGCAGCAACAGGTGGGCGTACTCAGTGGTCCGGTTATGACAGGAATCAAGCACGATGACATTGGCGGCGCTGTTGAGGAAAGCGCGGACCTGATCTTCCTCCGCCCGCCGATGGAGGTCGTTCTCCAGGATAATAATGGCGTCCGCCCTTTCGGCCGCCGCCACTGCGAAGGCTTCGTCCAGGCTGCGGGCGCCCATCAAGCCGAGCCCCACACTATTGCATTCCGGGACGGTGAAACTAAGGGCGACAGGCAAGCCCAGGGCACTTAAGGCCCAGGCCACATTTGCCGCCGCCTGGATGAGCGCCATGCTGTCGCAACTGGCGCCCGAAACCACCAGGGGACGCTTGGCATTCCGCAACACATCGGCAATACTCAAGGCAAGAGCGGCCGTTTCATCGTTTAAATCGGGAACCGGCGGCGCCGAAGCATTCAGGGCATGGGCAACGGCAAAAGCGAGGCGCGCGAGCTCATCGGGAGCCGCACGCCAGGCGACTGCCGCCAGTTCATCCAAGGCGGTGGGAAAGGGCGTCGCGATAAACAACGGCCCCTTTTCCTGTTGCACGGCTACGCGACAGATTGTATCGTCCCAGTAGGGGATGCCCCGTGCCGTCGCCCTGTCCTCCAGGGGTCTGTTCCGGACGGCCTGCCGCAAAGCAAGGGCCAGGCGGGGGGCTGTGTTCATCAGGTCTTCGCCGAGGACCAAAACGACGTCGGCCTGCTCAGCCTGCTGCACTGATGCCGGAGGGACAGGGCCGGTGTTCAGAATCCTGATGCCTTCGGCTATCTGTTCGGATTCTTGGGCCGGCATTCCTGAATAGAACCGGTCCGCCCCCACAAGAGTGCGCAGGGCGTAATTCGTCTCCAATGACGCCCGCGGCGAGCCGACGCCCATGAGCCGGGCGCCGGGACGCAAGATGGAAGCCAGGGAAGAGGCGACGGCATCCTTTATTTGCCGGTAACCATCCTGGCCCGCCGGTATATTTCCCTTCCTCAGGATCGGCTGTCTGATTCTCCGGGGATGATTAACGAATTCGTAGCCAAAGCGTCCCCGATCGCAGAGGAAATAACCGTTCACGGACCTGTGGTAACGGTTCCGGATGCGCCGGAGCAGGCCATACCGCTCCGCCGGGATGGTATTACAACCCAGGCCGCAATGGACGCAAAGGGAGGGCGCCGTTTGCAGGTCCCAGACCCGGGTAAAATGCCTTTTGAAGGTCTTATCGGTAAACACCCCGGTGGGACAGACTTCGGCCAGATTGCCGCTGAAGGGGTTTTCCAATGGCCCGTCGGCCTGCCGCCCGAAATACACCTGGCGATGCGAGGCAAAGGCCTCGAGATCACGCCCGCCGGCATAATCGCGGTAGAACCTCAGACACCGGTAGCAGTGGATGCAGCGGTTCATTTCGTGGTTAAGAAAAGGGCCTATGTACTGGTTCCGGTAGGTCCGTTTTCCGAACCGGTAGTTACGATAGACATGCCCCGTCATGAGGGTCATATCCTGCAGATGGCACTCTCCGCCTTCGTCACAGACAGGACAGTCGTGCGGGTGGTTCAGCATCAGCAATTCCATCATGCCGGCACGGAATTTCTTTACCTCCGGATCATCGAGGGAAATGCGCTGGCCTTCGGCTACCGGCGTCATACAGGACATGACAATCCTGCCGCGGCTGTCCTTTTCGTCCCGATACTGCTTGACCGCACAAAGCCGGCAAGCGCCCACGGAGTGGAGGGCCGGATGCCAGCAGAAGTAGGGCACGTCAAACCCCAGCTTCAGGCAGGCGTGGAGCAGATTATCGCCCTCCGCTACTTCATAGGGTTTAGCGTCGATATAGATTACCGGCATCTTCTATCTCCAGGGACAACGGTTGCCGCTGATATGCTTATCAATATCTTCCTGAAAATACTTCAATCCGCTTTCCAGCGGCATCATGGCGCCCGGCGCCAGCAGACAGAAAGTCCGGCCGGCCCCCAGCATGAAGATCAGGAAACGGAGCGTCTCCATATCTTCGGCCTTGCCCCGTCCCTCCTCAATGGACTGGAGCACCCGTTCCGTCCAGGGCAGCCCTTCGCGGCAAGGAGTACACCAGCCGCAGGATTCGCGGGCAAAAAAACGCTCCAGGTTCAAGAGGAAGCCTACCGGGCAGGTCCGATCGTCCATTACCACGATGGCGCCCGTGCCGATACGGCTTCCCACCCTTTGAAGATCGCTGTAATCCATCTTCGCATCCAGGTGTTCCTCCAGCAGGAATTGCGTGGAAGCGCCGCCGGGAATCAGGGCCCGGAATTTAAAGCCCTCGGACATCCCTCCGGCATAATCATCGAAAATCTCCCGGACTGTGGTTCCCAGGGGCAGTTCCCAGGCGCCGGGTTTCTTTACATGCCCGCTGACACCGAAAATTTTCGTTCCCCCGTCATCGCAACGCCCCAGGTTGCGGAACCATTCTGCGCCGTTCCTGATAATATGCGGCACGTTGCAAGTCGTTTCCGCATTGTTGACGATGGTGGGCTTGCCCCAAAGCCCCAGTTCGCCCGCATGCAGCGTCCGCGGACGCGGCACGGGCCGCTTCCCTTCCAAGGAGTTGAGCAGACTCGTTTCTTCGCCGCAGATATAACGGCCGGCGCCGACATGCAGCGTCAATTCCAGTGAATATCCGGAGTTGAGGATGTTCTTTCCCAGATAGCCTTTTTCGTAGGCCGCAGCGATGGCCTGCTTGAGGTTGCCGACAGGCGTGTTATAGGCCCACCGGAGAAAGATAACGCCCCGGTTAGCCTGCACTGCATAGGCGCTCAGGATCACCCCCTCCAATAACTGATGGGGATTTCCCTCCATCAGCATCCGGTCCTTGAAGGTTCCGGGTTCCATTTCATCGGCATTGACAATAAAATATCGCGGACGTCGCGGGTCTTCTATGGGCGACATGGATTCCCATTTCAGCCCCGTGGGGAAACCCGCCCCTCCCCGGCCGCGCAAGTTCGCCTGCTTCACCGTTGCGATTACCTCGGTTGGAGCCATGGTCGCCAGGGCCGTCTTCAGCGCCTGATAGCCGCCCCACGCTTCGTATTCCTCGAGGCTCAGCGGCTCTCCATCGGGGCGCATCGCCCCCGTCAGGGGCAATGCGCGGAGCCGCTCCTGCCTAAGGGTATTGTTCGAGGATATCATCTATTTTCATCCTGTTTAGTCCTGTATAGAGCACCTCATCCACCATCATGGCCGGGGCATAGTCACAAATTCCGAGACAGGCAATCGGCATGAGCGTAAAACGGCCGTCGCTCGTCGTTTCACCCAATTTGATTTTCAGGCGATCCTGCAAGTACTCCTTTAACATGTCGTAACCGGTGACCCAGCAACTGATGCTGTCACAGATGAAGATAACGTGCCGTCCCAAGGGCTGCAGATAGATGTGGCTAAAGAACGTCGCCAGGCCTTCGAGTTCCGCCGGCGTCATCCCCAGCAGGGCCGCGACTTCTGCGAGATCGCCCGATACCCAGCCGCGACGCTGCTGCAGAATCTTCAGCGCCGCCACGGAAGCGGCCCGCGGATGGGGATAATGTTCCACCTCCTTCAATATTTCGCGCTTCTCTTCTTCCGTCAGCATGGTTAAGCAAACTCCTTTTCTATCCTTACCGGTCTACGTCGGCCAGCACGAAATCAATACTGCCGAGGAGGGCGATCAAATCGGCAATCATCAGGCCCCTGCTGATTGCGGGGATCATCTGTAAATGGGCAAAGGACGGCGTACGGATGCGGACCCGGTAGGGCGTCGTGCCGCCGTCGCTGATCAGGTAATAGCCGTTCATCCCTTTGGTGGCCTCGATGCCGAAAAACGCCTCGCCCTGAGGAATGACCGGTCCCCAGCTGACGTTCAGGAAATGCGCGATCAACGTCTCGATATCGTGCATGGTCTGTTCCTTGAGGGGAGGTGAAGTAAGCGGATGCCTGGCCTTATACGGTCCGGCGGGCATGTTGTTCGCGCACTGTTCGATGATGCGCAGACTCTGCCGCATTTCCTCCACGCGGACTGCGCACCGGTCATAGCAGTCCCCGTGCTCGCCCGTCGGGACATCGAACTGAAACCGGTCATATCCCGAATAAGGACGCTTCTTCCTCAGGTCCCACTCCAGGCCGCAGGCACGCAATCCCGGACCGGTGACGCCCCACTCGATGGCTTGCTCCAGGGAATAGCTGCCCACCCCCTGGGTTCTTTTCTTAAAAATGGGATTATTCATGACGAGTTTGTCGTACTCTTTCAGCCGGCCGGGCAGGTATTTGACGAATTCGCGGACCATTCCCTCCCACCCCGCAGGCAGGTCCTGGGCAACGCCGCCGATGCGAAACCAGCTCGGATGCATGCGCCCCCCCGTAATGGCGGCCACGATGTCGAAAACCCTTTCCCGGTCATTGAAGGTATAAAACACCGGTGAGAGGGCGCCCACATCCTGGGCGAAAGTGCCGTAAAAGACAAGGTGGCTGGCAATGCGGAACAATTCACACATCATGACGCGCACTACCTGCGCCCGGTCGGGAACCTCGATACCAGCCAGTTTTTCCACCGCCAGGACGTAGGCCATGTTGTTCATCACGCCCCCGAGATAGTCAATGCGGTCGGTATAAGGGATGAAGGTATGCCAGGTCTGACGTTCGGCCATCTTCTCCGCCCCCCGGTGGTGGTAGCCGATATCGGGGACGACATCGACAATCTCCTCTCCCTCCAGCTGCAACATGAGGCGCAGCAGACCGTGGGCGCCGGGATGATGCGGACCAAGGTTGAGAAACATGAAATCTCCCTCGCCCCGCTTTCCATCCAGGCCCAATTTTTCCGGCCGGAATCTGAGTCCCTCTTCCGCTTCCGCTTCCCGGTCCTCAGGAAGGCTGAAGACACCCATCTCCGTTGCCCGCGAGGGGTGTTCCTTGCGCAAGGGATGTCCTTTCCACGCAGGCGGCATCAAAATGCGGCTCAAATGCGGATGGCCCGTAAAAGTCACTCCGAACATGTCCCAGGCCTCCCGCTCATACCAGTTGGCCGCCGGCCAGATCGGGGTCACGCTGGGAATGGAGGGATACTCTCCCGACAGCATCACTTTCAGGCGGATGTCTTCGTTGCGTTCATAGGAGAGAAGATGATAAAGAACACTGAAGTCGCCGGCCGGCAATTCCCGTTTGTTGCTGCGCACCCGCTCATCAGTTACGGTGAGGTCATAGAGCGTGCGAAAAGGACGCTCCACCCCCCCCTTCAGGTATTTCAAGATCGCCGCCGCACTATCCTCCGGCACCCAGGCCGTCGGGATGTCATCTTTGGTCGGCTGTCCGGTAACGGCGTTATCTCCGAATTTCCTTTTCAACTCTTCAATCATAGGATAGCCGTCATCCGATCAATCTTTCTTCCGGTCTTGTCACGCCTTGTCAGGTGCTTCGAGTTCGGTAGCCGCTGACCGCGCCGCCCTTTTTATCTCTTTCATCGAAACCGGCCGGGGTTTGACCGTCACCTGTGATCCGGCAACCCAGCTGAGCGGGCGCCGTTCCCTGCCCACCGCCTCTTGCAGAAGCAGGAGCCCCTCCATGAAAGCCTCGGGACGCGGCGGACAGCCCGGCACATAGACGTCAACGGGCAGGAACGTATCAACCCCCTGTACGACACTGTAGATGTCATACATGCCGCCCGAATTGGCGCATGATCCCATGGAAATCACCCAGCGCGGCTCCATCATCTGTTCATAGAGCCGCTTGATGGTCGGGGCAATCTTGATGAACACCGTACCGGCGATAATCATGAGATCGGCTTCCCGTGGCGTTCCCCTGATGACTTCCGCTCCAAAACGCGCGATGTCGTGCCTGCTGGTAATGCTGGCCGCCATTTCCACGTAACAGCAGGAGAGTCCGAAATTAAAAGGCCATAATGAATTTTTCCGGCCCCAGGCGACCATATCCTGCAGTCGCGAAAGGATGACCCCTTGATGAAGGCCGTCGTCAATTACACCTTCTCCTGTCCCCTCCCCGGGGCGCGTAATGCCGGCAAATAAAGGCGTCATAGCCAACCCCTCAGATCAGATTTTCACTTTCGTAAATCATGGACTCCCCAGTCGAAAACTCTCTGCCGCCAAAGATAGAAAAGCGCAGCCAATAGAATGCCGATAAAAATCAGGATCTCTACATACCCCCGCCATCCGGCTTCCCGGACAACAATCGACCAGGCATAAATCAGGGCCGCCTCCAGGTCAAAGATCACGAAGACCATAGCTACCAGATAGAATTTTGCATCGAACCTCAAACGGGCCGAACCCGTAGCAACCATTCCTGATTCGTATGGCTCTCCTGTTGACCTCTCCCGGTGGCGCTGGCCAAGAATATAGGACAGGCCAATCATCAAAATCACCAGGAGCATGACGGCAACAAAATAGATGGCCAGCGACCACTCCGGGATTGACATGACAGTCGTCTTATTCATCTGACACTCCTCGGTAAGTCGGGATTTATTTCCGACTTCTATTGGCCAAGAAATGATTCCGTTAAGCTGCTTGTCCCGTCTGGCGGGTTTGAAATAAAGACTTAATGATTAGCAGGTACAAACTACTGCGCAGCCGGCTCTTAATCAATGAGGATAAAATGGAAGTCTTATGGTAGGCATATACTACCACTTGCGGCCGGCTCTTGCTTCCTGCAGGAAAATACCCCGGAGCCGCCAGGGAATGACGGACCGGAAAGCTTGACAAATTGTCACACATATATAGTATAATTTAACCGGACAATGTCCGCAACGCCGGGGGGACTGAGATATTATTGTCCTTTCCCCGCTCTGGAAATGACAGATGAGTCAGCAGGAACGGTACGTATTCATGTTAAATGAACCGCCGGACGACGGAAGCTTCGCTTAATAGGGAGGTACGATGCTTGATCAAAAGGTTATTATTCAGGAGTTGTGTTCTCGTGCCGGCATTACTCTCGACGGTCCCAACCCCTGGGACCTGCAAGTTAAGGATGAAAGATTTTACGGGCGTCTGCTGCGGGATAAGACCCTGGGTCTAGGCGAGGCTTACATGGATGGTCTCTGGGATTGTGAGCGCCTCGATGAATTAATCTACCGCGCCATGAAGGCCCATCTTGATGAAAATATACCGGGCGAGGTCAGGTTTATCCTGCCTTACATGGCCACCCTCCTCTTCAATCCGCAATCCCGCAACCGCGCCGGCCAAGTCGCTGAGCAACATTATGACCTGGGAAACGATCTCTTCCTGTCCTTCCTCGATCCTTACAACCAGTACAGTTGCGCTTACTTCAACGGCACGGATGATTTGTCCGAGGCCCAACAAAATAAATTAAAATTGATTTGCCGGAAAATTAACCTTCAGCCTCAAGACCGCTTGCTGGACATTGGCTGCGGCTGGGGTGGGCTGGCCCGTTACGCGGCGGAGCACTGCGGGTGCAGTGTAACCGGCATCAGCATATCCAGCGAACAGGTCCGCTTTGCCCAGGACTATTGTAAGAATCTGCCCGTCAGTATTCTGTCCTGCGAATACCGCGACCTCCAGGGAACTTTCGATAAAATCGTTTCCGTCGGCATGTTCGAGCATGTGGGTCAGAAAAACTACCGAACCTTCATGGAAGTTGTCAGCCGCTCGCTTAAGGATGGGGGAATATTTTTGCTGCAAACTATAGGCAGCAACGTTTCCGATATCCACGGCGACCCCTGGATCCACAAGTATATCTTCCCTAACGGCATGCTACCCAGCCTGGCGCAGATCGGCAAAGCTGCAGAGGGTCTTTTCGTAATCGAAGATTGTCATAACCTGGGTCCCCACTACGACCGGACGCTCATGCACTGGCACGATAATTTTCAAAAGGCCTGGGGGAAGCTGAGCAAACAATACGACCGGCGTTTCAAGCGTATGTGGGAGTTCTACCTTCTTTCCTGCGCGGGCGCCTTCCGGGCCCGCCGGATTCAATTATGGCAGTTGGTTTTTACCAAGAATGCAGCCGCACAGCCTCTTTGCCGGTTAACGTAATTCAGGCAATCCCTTCCCGGTCAAGATAGTCGAGGATCTGCTGAACAGTCCGGATCTCCTCCGCCACTTCTTCGGGAATCTTCAGTGTCTTTCCCGAATTGCTGAAGGCCTCCTCGACGGCAAAAGTCAGGTTCACGAGATCCAGGGAATCGGCGCCCAAATCCTCGATTAAAGAAGCCTCGGGCACAATGGATTTTTCGCTGACCGCCAGGACCCCGGCGATAACGTCCTTCAATCTATCAAATACTGTCGCCATTTTCAGACTCCTTTTCCAGTTCCCGGACCATTTCCAGAAGATGCGACGGTTCAAAGAACGAGACGTGGGGGTCGGTGTATCTTCCCGCCGCCTCGTCCCAGGCGCCGTCAAAGGCCGCATGCACGCGATCATAGACCTCTTTGACCGTCCGGCTGAACAAAGTATAGCGTTTCTTCTCGCCGGCCGCCTCCATTTCCTTGTTCAGGACGGCAATGAGACCGTCCATCCCGGAAAGGCTGCCCACCAGGTGTAATTCGGCCTGCTCCCGACCGACCTCCGCTGCGGCATAGGGCAGATAAATCAACCCGCCGGGCGCGGCCTGCTGCTTCTGGACGCCGGTCTGGTGCAGACCCGCCTGGGTAGTGAAGATCCTCCGGCCGATGATCGGCGCTTTTGAGGATACGGGATAAACCTCGGACTCCATCAATTCTTCAATTTCCTTAAGCACGGGTAAATTCAGTCCCGGATCGCCGTAAAAACGGACCAACGCGGCCACCATCTGTTCCATGGGCGTATTGCCGGTTCTCTCGCCCAGGCCGGCGAAGGACGTATTGACCCGGTTACAGCCATAAATCCAGGCCGCCAGGGAGTTGGCAGTGGCCAGCCCAAAGTCGTTGTGGCCGTGAAACTCGAGTTCAGCGCCTGTTTCCTCGTGGAGCAGGGACACCAGGCGGGGAATGCCGGTGGGCAGTTCGGCATAGGGATCGGGGACGCCCCAGCCCAGCGTATCGCAAATGCGGAAGCAGGCTAAACCGTCCGTCTCCTTCATCACCCGCTTGATGAACGGAATAACCCAGCCGCGGATATCGGCCTTGGTAGCATCCTCCAGGTGGACACGGGGGCGAATTCCATTTTCAGCGGCGGTCATAATAGGTTCCAGATACTTTTCAATAGCCGCTTCCTTGGAACGGAACTGAAGCTTGTCGAAGATGTGGTGATCCGAGGCCGACGCCAACATCCCCGTCTCTTTCACCTGCCCCTGGGATATTTCCATCAGGAGCCGGATGTCCTTGGGGGTCGCCCGAGTCCAGGTGGTTACCCGGGGAAAGTCATATCCCCGCTCCAACATCTTCTCCAACACCCAGCGGTCCCGCTTTTGGTAGATAAATACCTCCACGTTCTCGATGCTTCCCGTTCCGTTGTCCAGGCGGTGCAGTAAATCGTAATAGCGGAGCTTGGCTTCATGGGGAAACAGAGCCACCAGAGGGTCCTGAGTTCCGTCCCGCAATGTGGTGTCCGTGATCCGCTTGGGATGGCTGCGTGGGGATTCCATGGGAATCTTCGCCGGCAGTTGAGACTGCAGCTGCGCCGGCGGAAACTTGCCTTCGTAATTATAATAAATGCGCTCCGGGTTTATTTTTTCTTCCGCCATCTCGTGTGTTTAATCCTCCTCCAAAGTGCTGGTATCACCCTCGGGAAGGCCTAATTCGCGCGCCTTAAGCAGGCGCCTCATTATCTTGCCGCTCCGCGTTTTCGGAAGTGAGGGCAGGAAATCGATCTCCCGGGGCGCTACGGCAGCGGCCAGCTTCTTGCGGGCAAAACTCATGATATCGCGGCGGAGTTCCTCGGTCGGCTCATAGCCGTCCCGCAGGGCGACAAAGGCTTTGACCACTTCCATCGCTATGGCGTCGGGCTTGCCGATTACACCTGCCTCCACAACGGCCGGGTGCTCTATCAGGACGCTCTCCACCTCAAACGGGCCTACCAGGTGGCCGGCAGAGTTGATTACGTCGTCGGTGCGACCGACAAACCAGAAATAACCGTCTTCGTCCCGGCGGGCCCGGTCGCCCGTGATATACCAGCCCCTACGAAAGCGCGAATTATACATTTCCGCGTTGTTCCAGTAGCCACGGAACATGGATGGCCAGCCGGGACGGATGGCCAGGTTGCCTTCCTGGCCCGCCGGCAGCTTATTATAACTGTCGTCGAGGATTGCCGCCTCGATACCCGGGATAGGTTTACCCATTGATCCGGGACGAACATCCATGGCCGGAATATTGCCAATCAGCATGGCGCCCGTCTCCGTTTGCCACCAATTGTCATGAATGGCCTGGTTGAACACCTTCAGCCCCCAGACGATGGCCTCGGGATTTAAGGGCTCGCCCACGCTGTTGATGTGCCGCAAACTGGAAAGGTCATACCTGGCCGGGGTCTCCTCCCCGGCCTTCATGAGCATGCGAATTGCCGTGGGGGCGGTATACCAAACCGTAACCTTGTATCTCTGGATCAGCTCATACCAGGTACTGGCCTTGAAACCGCCTTCGTAGATCAGCTGGGTGATGCCGTTGCTCCAGGGAGCAAACATGCCGTAAGATGTCCCCGTAACCCAGCCCGGATCGGCGGTACACCAATAGAGGTCGTCGCCGTGAAAGTCGAGCACCCACTTGCCGGTGGCGTACTGCTGGAGGATAGCCTGGTGGCAGTGCACGGCCCCTTTTGGCTTTCCCGTCGTTCCCGAGGTGTAATGCATGACCGAGTAGTCATACATGCTCGTCCGGGCGATCTCCAGTTCCGCCGAGGCAGAAGACATGAGATCATCATAATTGAGGTCCTGGCCGACGAGGGGTTCCGCGTCCCGCTGGTTCTTGTTCACGATGATGATCTGCTCCAACGCCGGTAAAGCGGGCAGGATCTCGGCAATGCGCCGGCGTAATGCGGGTTGGGTAAGCAGGATTTTAGCGCCGCTATCCAGCAGGCGGTCTTTTACCGGATCAGGTCCAAAAGCCGAAAAGAGCGGACCCACTACCGCGCCGATCTTGAGTGTTCCAAAAATGGCGATATAAAGTTCCGGCACCCGCTCCATAAACATGAAGACGCGGTCCCCCTTCCTGATGCCCAGGTCCTTCAGTACGTTGGCAAACTTATTGCTCTCCTCCCGCAGTCGCCCAAAGCTGTAAGTCTCCTGTTCCCCGTTTTTCCCTTCCCACAAAATGGCCGCTCGGTCTTTCCCGGCGCCCTCGGCGTGCCGGTCAACGCATTCGTGGGCCATATTCAAAAATCCACCGGGGAGCCAATCCATTTCCTCCTGAATGCCTTCCCAGACCGCGGAATGCTTTTCTGAGGCGCCGGGGATAAGATTAGGCTTAACCTTCATGTCTTCGATATTGGCTTTTTTAATAATCGGATAATTCACTGGTCCCTCCTCTGGTTAATAAAAAAACGACAAGCAATGGGAAATCACCGCTTCGCCAGCAATGAAGAAGAGAAGTGCCTACAAACACCTGACCCCGCAAACGGGATAAGTGACTGTAAGAAAATAAAACAGAGGATGTGATTATTTTCTAACAGGCCCTAATGATTAGCTATCTATAGAGCATTATTAAAATAGTCAAGCGGAAAATTGGGACATTCGCGCATCGCTTTTGTGTGCCAGACATAGATAGGCAGGTTTTTTCAACAGGCAGCTAAAGCGTTGCGTCTCATGAAGACCCTTCCGTCAGGCAAGACTCGGGTCTGATCAATAGTACCGGGACCGGAGATTCATGGAGTACTTTGAATGCCACGCTGCCCAGCAAAAGCTTCTGCATGCCCGAATAGCCATGGGTGGCCAGGACAATAAGATCGACCCCGTTTCGGCGTGCATAATCAACGATGGCCTGCGATGGTTTCACGGCTTCAACGGCCTCCACGGCGACACTTATTCCTTCCCTGGCCAGCCGGCCCTGCACACTGGCCAGATAGCCCTCAGAGGCATCAAGAACCTTCTGCCGGACGGCGTTGAAATCGACGCCTTTCTCCATTTCCTCCCAGGGCAATTCCACGCCTGCTATGCCGATCAGGATGACTTCGCCGATGGCGCCCTCCTTGACCAGTTTCCGGACATGAGACAATGCACATTCCGCCAATTCGGAACCATCAAGCGGAACCAACGCCTTCTTGTACATGAATCCCTCCGCGTTTTCAGTTGAATGTTTTCAGAATATATTCGGCGATTTTCCCGGCATCGCCGTCCGGCAGGGTGTTCTTGTCGAATGGTGTCATACCGGGCCCCGGATTCCGCATTTGCTTCACTATCTCCTCGGCATTCTTGATATTGCTCGCTTCTCTGCTTTTCTTGTGGAGGGTTTTTGCCGGTTTGATGATGTTTCCGCCAGCCGGATGGCAGATGGCACAGTGCCGCTTGAAAAGTTCTTCACCGGAGGCCCTTTCCGCAGTTTCTCCGGCAGATCCGGCAAAGGCGCACGCCGTGAGGGCAAGCGCGACCGATAAAGTATAAACCAATCTTCCCATTGTCTCCTCCTCCTAACGGCAACAAGCGATTACACGGACATAATGAGTCAAACGTCAGCCTAAATCAATCATGATTAAATAGAAGTCAAATGATAGGTTAAAACTACTAAGAGGAAAAGACATACCCATCCGTCACAATTATGCGGAGAAAAAGGTTCCAGAGTTCTTCATACCTTTCCACAAGATTGAAGTTGCGGTTGCTCAAGGTCCAGATATTGCCGAGTCCCTGGATCATGCTGAAGAGGAGTACGGCCGCTGCATGCAGGTCCACGTCTTTCCTGATTTCCCCGGACGCAACGGCCTGGGAGAGAAGATCCCGCAGGGAATTGATGTATTTGCCGATGATTTCTTCAACCTGTTTATTCAGTTGCTTGTCGCCCAGGGTGATAATCTCGGCGATGATCCGAAAGGACAGGCCTCGTCGCTGCTCAATGGCGGAGAAGTGGTTTTTCATCGCCAAATCAAGCGTTTCCAGCCTGGTGACGGCTTCATTCTTGGCCTTGTTGATATCCCCCAGGAGGTTATCGGCAATGTGGTCGGCCATCAGGGACATAATGCTGTTCTTGCTGGGAAAGTGACGGTAAATAGCGCCCTCGGAAATGCCCACTTCCTGCGCGATCTTTCGCACCGTTACATGACCGCTCCCGTATTTGAAGATCAGCTTCCTCGTAGCATCAACAATCTGCTGTTGTCTGGCATCGCTATTCATATCACCCGTGGCTCTGATCTTCGCCTTCGTCTAACCCCGATAAACGGGATCAGCCAAGTGCCCGCTAAGCGAAGGCGCTGGGAACCTGGCTGTCCCTTTACCGTCACTATCCCTAAACTGCCGCCCCCGATTAACGAAAAAAGTACGTTAACGAAGCAATTACTGCCCAAAAAAACAAAAATATTTCTTACTTGCTAACCGCTATTTCCCCGAGACGGCGAAGTGGCCTCTCCTGTTCTTTGCCCAGGCCTCTTCATTATGCCGGGTGTCCAAAGGACGTTCGAAACTGTAACTTAAGGTTTTAATCCTCTTGGCGTCAACCCCCATAGCGGTGAGATACTTCGCCGCCGCATCGGCCCGTCTTTCACCCAGCGCCAGGTTGTATTCGGCCGTGCCCCGTTCATCGCAATGGCCTTCAACGGTAACCGTCGTCTGCTGATTTTTCTTCAGCCATTCAGCATGCTTATTCAGTGTACCCCTTACTTCGTCTCTCAGGGTAAACTTATCAAAATCGAACTGAATATCGGCCATTTCATAAATGTCCTTGGCGGGGGCCTTGGTCGTTGCTTCCTTTTTCGCCGCTGCTTCCTTTGCCGCCGGCGCCTTTAAGGCCTTTTCTTTTGTGGCTTTCTCCGGGGTCGCCGCACTCTTAGCGGGCGTCTGAACAACGGGCTTCGCGGCCACGGCCGATTCCCCGGGTGTACCTTCTTCCTTCAGGACCGTCTTCTTGGCGCAACCGGATGCCAGAAGCAACACCGACAACAACAACGTAAAAATCGTCAAACTCCAACTTCTCTTCATAAATCCTTCCTCCTCCCACCTAATATTTCTTTCTTTCCCACCAGCAGGGAAAGTAAACTTTTCAAGATCCTTGGCGATGATAATGATGCTGTGTCAATTAGTAAGAAGTTGTGTTTTCACCTGCAATTATTTATTAATGTTATCAATTTCAGCTATCTTATAAGTGAGTGTTTACTAATCTGTCAAGAAAAAAATTTCTATGCTATCTCCTGCTGCCGGTAATGATTCTTAGGGCGGACCACCAACGTGAGCCCCTGGGCATCTTCAACGACCACCTTCTCGCCCTTTTTAACCTTCACACCTTCCCGGTTCGCCTCAGCCCGCCAGAGTTCTCCACGGACCCGAACAAAGCCTGATGGCGCGAGTTCCTCTTCCACAATGCCTTCGGCCCCGATAAGCGAGCGCCCGCTTCCCAAAGGAGACGGCTCGTAGGCGGGCCACAAAAAGAGAAAGAAAATTAAATCCTTGATTACCCACAGGCACACCAGACTCCAGGCGAACCAGGAAGAGAGATCGACCCACCACTCCAAGGCCAGGATGATCAGGAGGAGGATCGTTAAATCAGGGATTTGAAAGAGGGCATATCTCACTATGACCCGTCTTTTCATTTCCCTCGGCAATGACTGGAATCGCTGGAGATTTTTCAAGGCGCCATTCCGCTCCTACCGGAAAGATTCGTGATACTAAAGACAGCCTTTGCGACGGCATCGACCAGGAAAAGAATTAAGAGGACTTTTTTCAGGCTCGTGGCATGCTTCCTCTTTCATACTTTGACTCTCCGCAGCCTGAGGGCATTTCCGACCACGGAAATAGAGGAAAGGCTCATGGCGGCCGCAGCAATGATCGGGCTGAGAAGAATGCCGAAACTGGGATACAGGATACCGGCGGCGATGGGCACGCCGAGGGCGTTATAGATAAAAGCAAAGAACAGGTTTTGCTTGATATTGGCCATGGTGGCGCGGCTCAAACGTCTGGCGCGGACGATCCCGGTGAGATCGCCCTTGACCAGGGTGACACCGGCGCTTTCCATGGCCACGTCAGTGCCCGTTCCCATAGCAATCCCCACTTCCGCCTGGGCCAGGGCGGGGGCATCATTGATACCGTCGCCGGCCATGGCCACGATATGTCCGCCCTGCTGAAACTTTTTGACCGCCTCTGCCTTTTGATCCGGCAGAACCTCGGCCACCACTTCTTCCAGACCAAGCTTCTTGGCAACGGCATCTGCCGTTACCTTATTATCGCCGGTCAACATTACGATCCGGATACCTTCTGCGTGCAGTTGCTCGATCGCTTCGGGCGCAGTCTTTTTGATCGGGTCGGCAACGGCCAGCAAGCCGCCCATTTTGCCGTCGATCCCCACATACATGACCGTCTTCCCTTCCGACCGCATAGCCCGGGCCTGTTCTGCCAAAGATCCGGCGGCAACCTTGAACTCTTCCAGCAATGTCCTGTTGCCAAGCAATACAACCCGACCATCGACCTTGCCGGAAACACCCTTGCCGGTGTGGGAGAAAAAATTCATCGCCTCGCTCAAATGGAGCCCTTGATCGGTAGCGCCCTGGACAACGGCTGCCGCCAAAGGGTGCTCGCTGCCTTTCTCGAGAGAGGCAGTGAGTAATAACAGTCTCTTTTCATCAATTCCTGGCGCAGCGATGACCTCCACCAGTTTCGGTTCGCCCTCGGTCAGGGTCCCGGTCTTGTCAACAACTAGTGTTGTGACTTTTCGCAGGGTCTCAATCGCCTCGGCATTCTTAAACAGGACACCCATCGTCGCCCCCTTGCCCGTCGCCACCATGATCGACATGGGAGTGGCCAGGCCCAGGGCGCACGGGCAGGCAATGATCAGCACCGAAACGGCAGCAATCAATGCGTATGCCAATCGGGGGTCGGGACCCAAAAAGTACCAGGTACCAAAAGCGACAAGGGCGATGGCGATCACTACCTGCACAAAGTATCCGGATACAACATCGACAAGTTTCTGGATCGGCGCCCTGGTTCGTTGGGCATCGGCCACCATCTTCACAATTTGTGACAGCAAGG
>Ga0209514_10002833_pt1 | contig 26010 bp, 15 predicted proteins | sample Subgrocontami58m_FD_187452 | JGI IMG/M metagenome (GOLD analysis project Ga0209514, IMG submission 187452) | Subsurface groundwater microbial communities from S. Glens Falls, New York, USA - GMW37 contaminated, 5.8 m (SPAdes) (version 3) | ecosystem: Environmental > Aquatic > Deep subsurface >...
CTCCTCGATCCACCTGCCGTTCTCGAAGGCGACGAGGCCTGTCTTGGCCTCGATGGCGAGGAGCCCGTTGCGCGGGTGGAAGACGAGGAAGTCGCACTCGCCTTCACGGAGCCCTCGGGCCTCGTCGCGAAGCCACGGGAGGGAGTGGATGACGGTGTAGGCGTCGGAGAGGCGCTCCTTGAGCGCCGCGAAGAGGTCGCGCTCGGCCTTGCTCGCCGTGTCCGGTGGGCACGTCTCGGGGATCATCTTGGCCATGTCCCACCTCGCGACGCGGGAAGGCTGGGATTCTACGCTTCCCCGTGGACTTGTCACGCGGTTAGGCGACTTGCGACGGTGCGCGCTTGTCGGTCGGCCATCCGTCTGAAGAGGTGGACCTTCCTCGACACTCTCTGTTGGGATGCGATGTCCCCGCGACTCGTCTCGTCGACGATCCGAGAGTGGAGCGACGAGTCCACCAGCAGCAATCGGAGACAGGCAGATGGCCCTGGCTGGAGGTGTCAGGTCCACTCTCAGGCTATGCGCCCGCCCCGTCCTTCAGAGAACGCACGAACTTCAGAAGCTCTGCGTGGATGCGGGTGCGTCGATCCTTCAGGAATCGCAAGTAGTCCGAGTCGCCGTAGTCCTGGTCCTTGCGATCGTCAACCATGTGCGGTCCCAAGTAGGGAAGGTAGCGCTTGAGATAGCTGATGTCAGGATCCGCAAGCTTGATGTTGTCTTTGTCAAGAAGGAAGGTGAGGTTGGCAATGTCGGAGATCCACTCTTCCTTCCAAGCCTTCCCTTCCGGGTTCTTCTCCCGCTCTACTTGGGCCTTCGGATAGACATGGTGCTCGTGGAGGGCCTCCTCCTTGTTGCCGGTCGTGCGAATCTGAAAGCCGGTCGTGATCCACGACACCCCGCCCTTCCATCGCTCGAGAGCGTACACGAACCCAAATAGCCTGTTGTTCCGATCGATCGGCGACTCGAAGTCGAGCAACTTCTGGATCTGATGGAAAGGGTCTCCCGCCGTGTTGTTACTCAACAGAGCGTCCACGACGGATTCGTCGGTTCCCTCGTCACGGATCTGACGAATATCGGCATTCAGCTCCCTCATGTCGCCGTGCCGCTTGCAGAGCAGCGCGCTCGCTGCCCAGAACGCCGTCTTGTTCGCGATCACGGGGGCCTTGAGCAACCCCGGTCGCTTCGACTGCAGGAACGCGAGTCCCATCAGCGTCCGCTCGGACGGGAAGTACTTCATCGTGTCGATGTGCAAGTACTCGTCCGAAAAGGCGAACGCCGCATCCAGAGCCACGAACGCACGGTTCAGGTCTTGGGAGAGCACCTTCCTGGCCATGTTCGCTTTCGAAGCAGGGCCCTTTGCATCGCCGATGCCGTACCTGTCGGCCAAGGCATCCAAATCGGCGTGCTCCGTAGTGGTGACCGCAAGGGTCATCATGAACAGGTCGAGATCAAACTCGTTGCCGTGCTTCGGCCGCATTCTCTGGAGATAGTCCTCGACCTGCTGGACCACGCCCGGCGCGATCGTGGACAGCTTTCCCAGAGCGATCTGACTTTTCTTGACGGGCGTGCCGAGATTGATGCGTTCAAAGATCTCCGCCACCTCGCAGTATGGTTTCTCCTCGACGTTGTAGAGTGACATCTGGACGTTTTCTGGCTGAAGTCGGTCCAGCTTCTTGAAGAGGCTCTCGATGTAGGGATCGCCGAGAGCGCGATGCTCGTCCATGAAGCTGTTCCGCTCGCGGGTGTTCTTGGTCAGCAGATGCCCGACCGGGTACCAGCCGTCCTTCTTTGAGAGCCTCTTGTTTGCTAGCTCGAACCGTTCGTCCTTGATGTTGAAAAGGACCTGGACCTCTGGTTCCTCTCGATTGTGGAGAGCCTTGTACAGCGACGTCAGGCGCTGTTGTCCGTCCACTAGATAGTGAGCCGACTGGTGTTCGCGGTCATAGGCCGCTCCGTCCTGGACAGCGAAGGGTCTGCACTTGATCCGTTCTTCGGGCTTGGGCGTCCAGACGAGGAGGATTCCGAAGGGGTAGTCGTTGTAGATCGAGGAGAGCAGACGCGGGATCTTGCTGTCGCCCCACACGCTCGGCCTTTGCAGCTCCGGGAGCGCGAGGTCGTGCGCATCAATCCAACCGAAGAGTTCTTTGAGAGACTTCTGCGCAATTCCGCGAACAAGGATCGGCATTGAGACTCTCCAGGTTTGTGGAGGCTCTGCGTGAATCAGCAATCAAGCGTGGTACGGTCATCAAGAAGCAGAGTCAAGGGATTCTGTTCGGCTCCGTAGCATTGTGGGACACGGTCAGGACGCGAGGAGATCATAGGCCCGCGTCGTTGGTGCGCAAGCCTCGCGACTCGCCCTCCTCATTCACTCCAACTCGATCACCCTTCCCCATGGCGCCTCGCCATGGTCGGGGGGGACCACCCAGACGACGGGGAAGCGGGGGGCGAGCTTGGGAAACGCGCTGTATAGGTCCGTCAGGCCGATGAGGACCTCGGGCGCGAGACGGTGCTCCTCGATGTACTTGAACACAGGCCGATGGTCCGTCCCGCCGCCGCCACGCGCCTTCGCAGCATCCAGCCAGCGAGGCAGCTCGTCGAGGGAGACGACCTCATGCACCTTCGCGTCCGCGACGATCAGGATCACCTCCTCGGCCATCGCGGAGAGCGGAGTCAGCTCCGCCACGAGCTCCGAGATCTGCTCCTTCGACATGCTCCCCGACGTGTCCAGCGCCACCACGATCATCCCGATCCGCTCCGAGTGGTGGCCAGGCACCACCAGGTCCTGCTCCAGGTATCGCTTGTTCGGCCTCGTCAGCGAGTAGTCGTCCGTCGCCGTCGCCTGGCCGAGGAAGTTGCGGAACACCCGCTGCCACGGGACCACCGCGCGCATCGGGCCAAACAGCTCCCGCTCGTACCCGCCCGGGAGGTCGCCTCGCTGCGCGCTCCGCCGCCACGTCTCTACCGCCGCCCGCAGCCGCTCGCGAAGCTCCTCCGCCTGCTCGGGGGAGATGTCGACCGGGATGTGCACGTCAATCCCCCCGTGATGGTCCGCCACGTCGGGCAGGTCGATCCGCCCGATCTCCTCCGCGTCCTCCCCCTCCGCAGTCGAGTCGCACAGCCGCAGCGTCACGACCCGCGGCGCCTCCAGCTCCTCCTTCGCGAGGACCTCGTAGATCTGCTCCGCGATCATCTCCTCGAAGCGCGCGTCGAGGAGCGGCCGGACCTTCCCAAGCTCGGGGATCGTCGCCTCCGGCACGTGGTACATCTTCTCCTCGTGGAAGCCGGGCTTCTTGATCTGCGCCACGATCCGGTTGATCGCGTAGTCCGTCGCGCAGTTCCAGAGGTGCAGGTTCCGCCCGACGCATCGCTCGACCGTCAGCAGCACCTGGTGCCCCACCTCGTGCGCGAGCACGAACCCGAGCTGCTGCGCCGTCAGGTGCCGCGTGAAGCGCGGGTTGTACCAGATCCGCCTCACGCAGTCCGTCGCCGCGAACGTCGGCAGCTCCAGGCACGGGATCATCCGGAACTGCAGCAGCAGATACCCCCAGAACGGGTGGCTCTCCAACATTTGCATCCGCAGCATCGAGACGCGATCCCCCTCGCGCCGCAGCAGCTCCTCCGTCTCCGGGTCCTTCGCCCGCGTCACAGGTAGAGCTCCTTGCGGAGGTCCACCAGCTCCTCCGCGAGCGCGCGGTAGGTCGCGAGGCGTCGCAGCCGCCGGTGCAACTCCTCCTTCCCGCGCCTCACCTGCCTGAGAAACAGGAACTTGAACTCGGGGTCGAGCCCCGCGGACCGCAGGAACTTCACGACGTTCGGGAGGTGCGCCTCCTCGACCTCGATCTCGTTCGTCACGTACGCCGCAACCGCGAAGATCGCCGCGTAGATGAACGACGGGTCCGCGTTGTCCCCCTTGCGGAAATCGACCGCCTCCCCCCTCCGCACGATCGCCGCCGCGTCCACCTGGTGGTAGATGCGCAGGTAGTCGAAGAACTTCTCGGCCGCCTCGATCCCCACGCACGCCGCCACGACCCGCTTCCGGTCCGGCGGGTCCGCCTTCTCGAGGACCCGACTCGCCATGTGCCAGCTCCGAGGCGTCGGGAAGGCGAGGTCGCCCGAGTTCCGGTAGAGCGCCTCGTCGCCGAACCGCCCCACGTAGGCGAGGATCGCAGGCGCGATCCCCTCCCGCGCGCCCCACTCCAGCCACGACTTCGCGTCGACGCGATGGATGTAGTGCGCGAAGCGGTTGCAGAGCGCCGAGGAGAGCGAGGTGACGATCGCGTTGTCCTCCTCGAGGTTCCCCGCCGCCATGACCACGGTCTTCTCGTGGAACGCGAAGGGGCCCACGCGATGCTCGAGGACGATCTGGTAGGCCACCGCCTGGTGGAGCTTCGTCACGGCGGCGTTGATCTCGTCGAGGAAGACGAAGCAGGGGCGTTCGCAGGCGCGCCTGACCCACTCGGGCGGGAAGAGGTCGAGGACCTTGCGATCGCGGTCGGGGAAGTAGACCCCGCACAGGTCCGCCGGGTCGCGCTGCGCGAGACGGATGTCGATCATCTCGAGCGACATCGAGTCCGACAGCTCCTTCGCGAGCGTCGACTTCCCCACGCCCGGGTGCCCGCGCAGGAGGACCGAGATCCCCGCGCCGAGCGTCGTGCCGATGAGTGGACGCAGCTCCTCGTAGGTGTATCCCTCGGGGATGGCCGCGCCCACGGGCGGGCCCGTCTCCTTCTTCGCCTTGACCATGACCCCTCCTACAGGAACAGCTCGAGGAGCTGGCACCGCAGGCCGTCCTCCTGGAGCAGGACGGCGATGACGTGCTTGCAGTACCCGGAGTTGAGCGCCTTCCCCATCTGCGCGGCGTCGGGGCAGGTGCAGGTGGGGTCGGCCTCCCACTCGGGGTCGACCGTCACGACGTAGGGGGCCTGCCCGCCCTCGATGTCGAACCGCGCCATGCGGTCCGCGCCGCGGGGCGCGCGGCGGATCTTGTACTTCTGCAGCACGGTCTTCGCGGCGCGCAGGAACCTCATGTCCCTGGCCCAGACGCTGACCGTCGCCTTCGCGCTCATGTGCGACCCCCCCCTCGTTCGAGGCCCGCCAGCGCGCGGTGGACGTGGTCCATGGCGCGGCAGTCGTCCTCGTTGTAACAGATCACCTTGGCGATCTTTGTCTCGTCGCCGTCCTCGAGCCACTCCCAGTAGAGCACCATGGACTCCATCGCGTCCACGTCCTCCTGGCGCCAATGGAAGCCGAGGAACGGCGCGACCTCCTTGATCGAGTAGGTGCGCGTCCCGAAGAAGACCCTCTTGTCGACGCACTTCTTGAGGTCGACGCACGCCTCGCGCACCCGCCCGATCGGGCGCGCGAGGGCGGGATGCCGCTCCGAGAGGTCCGCCAGGACGCCCAGCTCGTAGGACGTCCAGTGGTAGAGGCAGACGTCCTTGGGCGGCCCCACGTAGGCGAGGAACTCGCGCGTCATCCTCTCCTCGTCCTGGGGTCCCTTAGCGACGAACGAGACGTACTTCGCTTGCTCCAGGTCGTACACGCCGATCATGTAGGCGTGCGGGGGAACCGTCGGGTGCTCGCCGCCGGCGGTTTCGAAGTCGAAGTAGAGGTTCCTCTTCCCCCGGGGGATCGACAGCGTCTCGCCGTCGGCGAGCACGGGTCGCCCCGATCGGTGGGCCTCGTAGCGATACCAGGTGTGACGACCCGCGATCGGCCCGAGGGCCTCCTGGAAGTCGGCGAGGTCGTGGTCCTCCAGGTCCTTGACCCGCTTGACGCCCAGGCGGCGCGTCAGCTTGTTGCGCGCGGAGGCGCTGAACATCGGGCAGAGGGTCAGGTCGCCTCGCCTCTTGAGGAGCTTGTTCGCGTAGAGGCGCCACGGAGAGGAGGCCTCATCGTACGCGGGGAGGTCGGGCTTGAGGCGGCCGTCGCGGATGTCCTTCCACAGGGCGAGGGCCTTGTCCAGCTCCGCCTCGGCGCCTCCCGCGTCGATGCCCCGGACTCCGTCCTTGAGGGCGATCTGGACGGCGCTAGCGCTATGCCTCTGGATCCGCGCGAGGGCGCGGTTGTAGGCCCCGGCCTGGACGATGTGGTAGTCCCTGGCCTCGCGCGATCGCTTCACCTCGGTCACTTCGTAGTAGGGGCCGAGGTCGGATGAGGCGTCCTCGAGTCGCACGAGGAGGTCCGCGATGCCGTAGGTTTCGTGGCCGAGGTCCCAGAGGTGGGCCCCGTGGATGGCGGGCGCGCCGTCGATCATGGCCTGGAGGGTTGCGCGGAGGGCCAGGATCCCCCAGGGGACATCGATGTGGACGGCGTCGGCGTGGTTCTCCTTCACCCATTGGGTCTCGTACTGCGATCCCCAGCCCATGCGGAGCTTCTCGAAGCGGGTCGTCTCGTCGACGGCCCCGCTCTTCGGGGCGTGGTAGTCGCACCACAGGCAGAAGGGGTCGTTGAGGAGTGCGTACGCCTGGGACGGGCGGAACATGCGGGCCGCATCGGGCCTTCGCCCCGCGGTCGCGCGCCGCACCAGCTCGTCGATATCGGGCTTCTTCTTGCGCATCCCATCCCTCGATTCGTTCTACCCCTTGTCCTACGGGCGGCTGCCTCGCTCGTGACTCGGGATATCCGGAATTCTCGGTGTCAGGTGAATGCCTCGGCCTCGTAGAAGCGAGGAGGGCCCAGATTCGATCATCTGCGCGGCGATAGCGAGCAATACTCTTGACGCCTGATGCGCGGCGGCGAGAGGATCTCGCCCACGCGGCGGCATCGAACGACATCGAGGTGCATGGATGGCGAGTTGGCTTGATGGCGTGGCGGCAGCGGCGGCGGAAGGCGCTCCCTTGCTCGTCGTGTGCCGCACCGGGGCGACCGTGCGGGCCGTCTATCGCCGTCTTGCCGAGGAGGCAACGCAGGGCAGACGCGCCGGCTTCGCTGACCTCCAGGTCACGACGATTCGCGGCCTAGTCGCCGCGGCGGCCCCGAGACCCCTGAAAGCAGCACCTACCTCAACGGACGGCGATGTGCTCCCCGACGGGCACCCCTGGCGGGAGCTTCTTCGGGAGCGTCCTGGACTGACCCGCGAGCTCCGGACGCGCATGGGCCTCGTCCACGAAGCAGCAGCAGCCTCCGTGACGCTCGAGAACCTGCGCCCGGAGCTCCGCGCCCTGCTCGATGCGGGCTGGGGGCGGCCCGCGAGCCTGGAGGGGATGAGACGACTCCTCTCGGCACCCAAGGCCGCCGCGCGCTGCCTCGCCGTCGGGTTCGCCCCCGGAGAGTTCTCGTTTCTCGGTGGGTTTCCCCGGGCCGATCGGGCCCTCCTGGCCAGGCTTGGCGCGACGCTGATCGACGCGGGGGATCCCACGGGGATCGCGCGCGTCCCGATTGAGGCGCTCCGCCTTCCGGACACGGCCGCCGAGGCCCGCGCGGCCGCAGTCAAGGCCGCGGGCGCGGCAGCGGGCAGCAGCATCCTCGTCCTCGTCGCCAGCGAAGCCACGGGCGACCGGGTCCGCGCCGCCCTTCGACGCAACGGGATCACGTCCGCCGCGGACGGCGCGCTCCCGCTCACGCGGCACTCCCTCGTGTCGATCCTCACGCCGCTCCTCCCGGTATTCGCCTCCCAGGGGCGGGAGCCGCTGGAAGCCCGCAACCTCATTCGCCTCTGCACCGACCCCGTCCTCGCGCGCACAGCGCCGAAGAGCAGGCGCGTCAAGGGCGACGGAGGCGAGCGCCCCCGCGCGTCCGTCCGTCATGTGCGTGACATGATCCTCTCCTGCCGTCGGGTCCGCGCCACGCTGGACGAATGGATCGCCGCGCTCGGTGAGATCGAACGCCAGAGGGACCGGAAATTGAAAGCGGCGGACGAAGAGAGCAAGGCGTCGGCGGCCAATCGCCTGGCCTCCGCGCAGGTCCTCCTCGCCCTGGTCCAGGCCCTCGCCGAGAACGCGCGAGGCGGGGGACGCCTGGGGGACATGGCGAGGTTCCTGTCCGATGTCGAGCTCTCCGACCCGAAGGACGACCGACTCGGCAGGGCGATCCGGGGACGCCTCTCCTCGGAGGGGTATCGCCCTGCCGATCCGGACTCCTACGCCGAGGCCCTCGGCGACGCCCTCGCGAGCGGCCGGGTCGACGATGGCGTGCAGGTCCTTCCCTATGCATCCTACGACGGGCGCGGTGCCGACCTGCTCCTCCTGCTCGACGTCCACGGCAAGGGGATTGCCCATGCCCCCGCCCCGGATCCATTCTTCACGCCCATGGACCAGAGGCTGCTCGGCATTCCTCCGCCGCTCGAGATGATCCAAGAGCGGCTAGCCATCGCCCGCTGGGCGAGCACCAGGGCCCGACGAACCCTCGCCATCGTCGCCGAAACGGACGCGACCGGGCGGCGAGTGTCCCGGCCCGTGGACCTGGATCTGACCCTCGATGAACACCTCCTCGATGCCAGCTACGGTCTCTCGTTCGAACTTCCCGAGCGCGCAGACTGCCAGGTCCTGGGGATCGGCCTGCCGGAGCGTGACGACTTCTGCACGCAGGTCGACGCTGAATGGGCGAGACGGGGCGCAACGGTCGGGGAACCGCACCCTGAGGGGACCCCGGCCGAGGAGACCGGCAGCCTGCTCGACTACGTCCGGAAGGACCTGCTCCGGATCCCCGACGACCTGCTCCCCTTTCTGGGGAAGTCAGGGGCGACGACCGGGGGAGACGGCCTGCCGCAGGGCTTCACCCTGTCGGCAAGCCGCCTCGGTCACTTCACGAACTGTCTCTACCGGGCCTTCTGTCGTTCCGTCCTCGGCCTTCGGCCGCAGGAGGATGTGAAGGAGGACCTCGACGCCAAGGAGGTGGGGACCGCCGTCCACCGGGCCCTGCAGCAGGGCCTCCAAGGGGTCCGCCTGGTGGTCCCGCAAGCGCATCTGGACCTGGCCCGCCGCGAAGCGATGAAGCGCCTGGAGCGCGCGACCGAAGCAGCAGTCGAAGAAGAGGTGAAGGATCGTCCCGCGGGTTCCGACACACCCCCGATCTCCCTGGCCCGCCAGGGCGTGCGATCGCGCTGGCAGCGGCACTGGGCGCACTACCTCGAGAGGCGGATCATCTCGCTGGAGGAAGCGGAGGAGGAGGCGCGGGGGGCGGCCCTCGAGGACCTGGAGGAGTCGGAGTTCCTGACGGCCTCTGTTGACGCCCTCTGTCCGGGCCTGAAGCCGACGCCGAGGGACGACTTCCAAGGGAATCTGTTGGGGTCACTCGGACGACACGGCGGAGACATCGGAGGGATCCTCCTTGATTCCGGCCTGTTCGATGGCATCGCCCCCAAGAATGTTTCCATCATCAGCGAAGCCATGTCCCAGCCCGTCCCGCGCGCGAAATTGGAGGCCCTCTGCGCCACAGCGCGCGAACGGCTCACCGGGGTCGGCTTCGCGCCTGACGGAGACATGGAGATTGTCGCCGCCGAACTGGCCTTTGGCCTTCCGGGTGGCAAGGAACCGACATTCCTCCAGATGGGCAGGTCGAAGATCGCTGTGAGCGGATCGATCGACGCCATCGCGCAACGCCAGGGCACCCCGGGACTCGCCGTCTCCCCGTGCAAGGTCATCGACTACAAGACCGGGCGGACGAAGGGAGTCCCGGCAAAACTGCTCGACAACCTCCTCGATCCGCAGCTCGCCTTCTACGCCATCGTTCTTGAAGGGGCCCAGCACCTGCTGACGCGCAAGGACGGCCGTCCCCTCCGCGTGGAGGCCATCGAGCGGGATGGCGTCCGTGCCTTGGACATGAAGGAGGTCGCATTCGGCGAGACCGACCGGGAGCGTGTCCACAAGGTCCTTGGCGCCCTCTTGGACCACGCGCGCGACGGATCCTATCCTCTCATCCCGCACCCCCAGGGCTGCCCGCTGCTCAAGCCGTTCGGCACCTATTGTGACTTCCAGGAGATCTGCCGGCTCCGCCCACAGTACTCGTCCCCCGAGGTCGAGAGCGCGGAGGAGGTCGGATGAGCCAGAGGGATCCGTTTGATCCCGGGACCGAGGTCGTGACCGCGCCGGCAGGCTCGGGCAAGACGACGCTGCTCCTCCACCACTACCTCAGGCACCTGGGCGCTCATCGCATCGAGAAGATCGTCGCGATCACCTTCACGCGCAAGGCGGCCGCGGAGTTGCTCGATCGCCTCGCGGAAACCCTCCGGGGCGTCCTGTCGCCCGATGCGGAACGCACGCCATGGCAGCGGGAGCTCCTGGGACTCTACAAGGACGTCCTTCCGTCTCGCGAGAAGGCCCTCGAATCGCTTCAGGCCCTCGACTCTGCTCCGGTTTCGACCGTCGATGCGTTCACCCTGACGCTGGTGCAGGAATTCCAGCTCCACGCGCACTTCCTCCTGGGCAACGGGTCCCCCATCCACATCGACGGGCCGATCGAGGGCGGGGCCGACTCCACGCCGTTCTACGAGGCAGCCGCACGGGAGGAGATGGAGGCGCTTTCCCCCGACGCGCGACTCCTGCTCGAGGAGATGAGCCTCGGCGAAGCGATCGAGGACGTGGCCATGCTCGCGCGCCACTCGGTCGCGGCGGACCCGTCGGCAGGGAAGCTCCTCGACGCGCTCGGGCGGGCGATCACCCCCCGGATCGAAAATCGGGCCGAGGATTGGCTCGACACCGGGAAGTCCAAGGGGACGGAGCGAATCGTCGAGCGGGCCGGGGCCTGGATCCGACAGCCTCAGGGGAGGCCTCCGGCCGCCCTGCTGGCCCTCTTGTGTGTCATGGGGAACAGGGAGGCGATCCGGGAGCGGGACGCGGCGACCGTGCAAGCCCTCCAGGCCCTCGAGGTCAGGGGTTCGTGCAGGGTGGAGTGGAGCAGGTGCAGGAAGGCCCTGGAGGGGTTCCTGGACGACGCGAGCGTCGAGCGCGCGGACCGGCTCCGGATCGCGCTCGCGGCACTCGCGGCTGCCGCGCGCGATCGCGCGCTGCGGGCGATCGCGAGGGAGGGACGTCTCGGCTACGACGAGCTGCTCCTCGCCGCCACCACCTTGTGCAGCGATTCCCCTCCCGATGATCTCGCGCGGCGCTACGAGGTCCTCATGGTCGACGAGTTGCAGGACACGAATCCCCAGCAACTCGATTTCTACCGCGCATTCTACGCCATGCGCCGCGACGTGGATCCCATCCGCAAGTTCTTCGTGGGCGACTCCCGCCAGTCGATCTATCGCTTCCGGGGGGCCGACCCGTGCGGCTGGAACCGGCTCGTGGAGGATGCGGACAGGATTGGCACGCATGCGCCGCTGAGGACCAACTACCGATCCTCGAAGCTCCTGGTTGCGACCCAGCGGGCCATGTTCGACGCCCTCGAGAAGGGCGGAAGGTGCGGGGTCGAGTCCCTCGAAGAGGTGGAGGCGGGGCGGGGCGCCGAGGAGGGCTTGCTGACGGAGAGTTCGTCGCCAGCACCGGTGAGGGTCGTGACCTCCGAGGAGTCCGTGGACATGACACCGCATGTCCTTGCGGAATTCGCAATGCGTATCGAGGAGCGTTGGAGGGAGTACAAGGGCGAAACGGCGGCCGTGCTGATCCGATCCTGGGTCGAGGCCGTACGGGCGGCCGACATCCTGACAGTGCACGGGGTCCAGGCGCAGGTCACCGGGGACCGCACCCTGCTTTCCTCGCGCCCGGCGCTCGACCTGCGGATCTTCCTGCAGGTGCTCGTCGATCCCACAAACGACATCACCATGGCCGGGGTCCTGAAGCACCCATCCATCGGGGTCTCGGACCGCGGGCTCCTCCTCCTGCGGGAAGGTGGCCCCTTCTCCCGCGTGTTCAACCCGGAGGTCCGCCTGGAAAACCTGGATGCAGGCGAGCAAGCGCGCCTGGAGCGCGCCCTCCCCCTCCTCCGCGAGGCGCGGGGTCGCCTGGGCCGCGAGTCCTCGGCGGATGTGCTGGAGTGGTTGGTGGCCTCCCTGTGGTGGCGGCCTCTGATCCAGGCGGCCCCCGAGGGGGAGTCCGACGTGGGGCTGGCGCAACTCGACATCCTATTGGATCTCGTACGCGACTGGGAGTCTGAGGGCGTTGATCCGCTCGCAGTCATCGACCGCCTGCAGGGCGCTGCGGACGATGCGGCGGCTGACCTGCCCGTTGTCCAGATGCACCGTGGGTCCAGGGTCGTGACCATCACAACGGTCTTCGGTGCAAAAGGTCGCGAGTTCGATCATGTGGCCCTCCTGCAGATCGAGAGGACCGGGGGATCGGGACTTGAGGACGCGAATTGCTGCGGGACCGGAAATCCGGGAGGAAAGCGATTCCTCGGCGTCCGGTTTGATCCCGAAGGAGGGCTGCGGCGCGCCTGGGACCCGATCGCCGTGGTTGCCCGGGCGCTCGGGAAGGCGGAGGCGCAGGAGGAAGGCCTCAGGTTGTTCTACGTGGGATTCACACGCGCGAAGCGGAGCGTCACGTTCGGGCTCGCGGGGAAGGCGAAGGGGTCATTCGTCGTGGCCGTTCGCGAGGCGCTTGCATCGAGCGGCGTCCCGCCGGGCGCCGTGGCGATGGTTGCGCCAGACGATGGGAAGTGCCGGAAGCCGAAGCCTCCGGAGCGCGGACGCATGGGTCGCTCGGGGACGTTCCAGGCAGCGTGGGCGCCGACGGAGGGGCGCGTGCTGGCGCGCGCGAGTTCCCCGGACGACGCGCAGATCGACTTCAAGGGCGTCGTGGAGGACTTCCGCGGGAGGGCCAGGGTCGTCACGGGAGGCGGTGCGCCACCGCTCCCCGCCATTCCGGAATTCGCCGACGTGGACGAGACCGTGTGGGGCGACGTGGTGCACGGGTGGCTCGAGCGGTGGGGCTTCCGGGGTGAGCCGTCCACCGAGGCCGCGCTCAACTACCTCGCGGACCGCTGGTCCGCGTCGGACCCACGCCTCGCGGAGTGGCTCGTCGCGCTCGGCCTGACGCTGCGGGACGGACTCCCGGGGTTCCGGGATCTCCTCAGTCACAAGCTGCACTTCGAATGGCCGCTCGTCGGCGCGGACGGGCAGGTGATCTGGCGTGGTCGGGCGGACCTGGTCGTGGAGATGCCAGGGCGCGAGGTCGTGATCCTCGACTTCAAGGCAGGGGCGAGGGTCGCCGTCGAGGGGGACATCCCGGGCCTCGACAAGTACGCCGTCCAGCTCCACGCCTATCGGAAGATCCTCGAGGGCGCCGGCTTCCGGGTCCGCGAGTTGGGCTTGGTCTACGTCCGTGGTCCGAGCTGGGTGCGCGCGGTCCTCTCGTGACGACGGCCGCGACCGATCCGGATGCCCTGCGTGACGGTACCGGGACCGACGCCCGTAAAGTGAAACCCCGGTGCCATTGACGCCACGGCCGGGGACACGTAGCCTGACGCCATCCCCGCCGCCGGCCCGTCGGAGTCGTACTTGGCCGTGAAGTTCCGCTTCGTCCACGCCGCCGACCTGCACCTCGACACCCCCTTCGAAGGGATCGCGAAGGCCGACGAACGCGTCGCCCAGGCGCTCAAGGAAGCCTCGCTCAGCGCCTTCGAGGCGCTCATCGAGCTTGCCATCGACCGTCACGCCGAGTTCCTGCTGCTCGCAGGGGACATCTACGACGGGACCGAGCGCGGCGTGCGTGCGCAGATCGCGTTCCTCAAGGGCGTCCGGAAGATCTGCGAGCGCGGGATCGAGGTCTTCGTGGTGCGCGGAAACCACGACTACACAGGAGGCTGGTCCCACCTCCGCGACTTGCCGACGAGGTTCCACGAGTTACCCCCCGCCCAGGTCGCCTCCCTGCCGGTCCAGCGCGACGGGAAGCTGCTGGCCACGGTCCACGGGATCAGCTACGACCGCAACGAGGTCACCGAGAACTTGGCGCTCCGGTTCCCGCGTGCTTCAGCGCCGGGCCTGAACATCGGACTTCTCCATTGCAACGTCGGAGACAACGCCGAACACGGTCGCTACTCTCCTTGCGCGCTCGACGACCTGCGGGCGAAGGGGATGGGATACTGGGCCCTCGGGCACGTGCACAGACGCCAGAATCTCCTGGAAGGGAATCCCTGGGTCGTCTACCCGGGGAATCTCCAGGGACGGAGTCCGATCGAGCAAGGGGCGAAGGGCGCAGTCGTCGTCGAGGTCGAGAATGGGCAGGTGACGGACGTCGAATTTGCGCCCCTGGACCGAGTCCGTTTCACCGAGCTCAAGATCCCCGTCGGAGAGATCGGGGACCTGGCCGCGCTGGTGGACACCCTCCACGACCAGGCCGCGCGGCTCCGCGCCGAGCATGAAGGACGCGGACTGCTCGTGAGGGTCTTCCTCACCGGAGGCGGCCCCGTCCACGATCAGCTCCGCCCTCTGGATGCCGTCGACGGGCTCCTGGCCGCGCTCCGGAAGGACTCCGCCGACGCGCAGCCGTTCCTGTGGTGGGAGAGCCTCCAGGACGGCACGCGTCCCGCCATCGACATGGGGGCGATTCGCAAGAGAGCAAGCGACTTCTCCGCGGAGGTCCTCCGCGCGGCCGATGCGCTGCGCGAGAGCCCGGCCGCCTACGCCAAGTGGGCCGAGACACATCTGGAGAAGGCCCTGCAGAGGGCGCTCCCGGATCCCGCGGGAGGAAAGTCTGCCGAAATCGTGGAAGAGGCCTTGCTGCGGGCCCTCGAGCTTCTGGAGGACGGCGGCGAATGAGGCTCGACGGCTGGAGCATCGAGGGGTTCGGCATCCTCGCCCACCACGAGGTGCGTCCCCTGTCGCCAGGGCTCTCCGTGTTCCTCGGGCGGAATGAGGCCGGAAAGAGCACGCTTCTCGCCTTCCTGCGGTGGGCCCTGTTCGGGTTCGAGGGGGCCCAGGACCGCGAAATCTACTACCCGCCCCAGGCGGGGGGGAGGTACGGAGGGCGGGTCTTCCTCGATCACGCCGGCGCGGGAACCACGATCGAGCGGATCGGAGAGGGAAGGCGGAAGAAGGGAACCTCCTGCACCATCCTGCGGGACGGACAGGCAGCTCCTTCCGAGGAGTTGGAGGACCTCCTCGGCGGAGCGACCGCGGCGCTCTACCGCTCGGTCTTCGCGTTCAGCACGGCGGATGCGGCCATCCGCAAGGCAAGGGACGGTTTCCGCGCCTTCCGCTCCCTGGGCGACAAGCTGACCGCGCTGAAGGCGCGACGCGACGATGCGGAGGCCTCGGCGCGGGATGCGGGGCCTGAGGACTCGTGGTGTCCGCCGGCCGCCTCCCCGTACTGGGTGGGTGCGATCGCCGCGGCGTTCCTGCTGGCCACCGCCGCGGCCGGGCTCAAGGGGCAGCCCCTGGGGGCCGGGGCGCTGTTTCTCCTGGCATCCCTGACCGGTGGGCTCGCGCGCTATCTGGCGTTCTCGATTCGTGACGCGGCGCACCGTCGGGCGCGTGCGATCGAGAGGCTCGAGCAGGCCAGGAAGAGGATGACCGACATCGATGGGGAGAAGGCGAAGCTCGATGTCGAGCGCCGGGAAACCCAGGCCCGGATCGTGAAGGCCGCCGCGGCGCTCGGGCTCAAGGGGAAGCAGGTCACGGAGGCGAACCTCGAGCAGGTGGCGACCCGTGTGCAGCGGATGCGCGCAGAGCTGGCGCGGTGGGAGGGCCGGGGCTCGGACCTGACCCACGCAGTGGAGAGGGAACGGCGTGCGGCCCAAGCAGCGAGGCTCCAGCAGGAGCAGGTCGAGGAGCGCGACGCGGCCTCCCGGCAGGCACAGGCGGCCTGGGAGGGCTGGAAGCAGAGACGGGGGCTGCCGGCGGCATTGAAGCCGGACTTGGTGGTCCAGCTACTCCAGGAGATCGTGCGGATCCGCGGATTGATCGCCGCCCGGAGGGACCTGGATACGCGCGCACGGCAGTTTCGGGGACAGGTCGACGCCTGGGAGGCGGGGTGCAGGGGATTGTTGGCGCGGGCGAACGCCGCGGCGGGCGTAGGCGCCCCTCTCGTCGATGCCTTCCTGGCTCTCTACCGCCACTCCCGGGATCATCGCGAGCGCATGACGAGAATCGAGGCGATCAGGGAAGAGCTCCGCTCGATCGACGCGCGTCTTCGAAGCGCCCGCGACAGGGTCGTCGCCCTGGAGAAACAGCGCGATGCCCTCTACGCGGCGGGGGGAGCCGCGGACGAGCAGGAGTTTCGCCGCCGTCTTGGAGTCTTCCGCAAGAGGCAGACGCTCCGGGAGGATGTCCGGAAGGCAAGACGGAGGCTCGCGGAGATCCTCGGCGGTGAGTCCGAAGTCGCCCGTTGCACCGCGGATCTGCGGGAAGGCCGGAAGCAGGAGTGGGAACAGGAGGACGCGAAGAACGAGATCCGCGCGCGTGAGATCGAAGAGGAGTTGAAGAAACTCTACAGCGACCTCGGAGGGGTCAAGAACAAGCGGAAGGACCTGGAGTCATCGGGCACGATTCCCGAGATCGACCTCGAGTTGGGGCAGGCGCGGGTGGCACGGGAGAAGGCCCTCCGCGACTGGCACGTCGCCGCGATCGCGCAGGAGCTCATCAAGGGCGCGCTCTCGACGATTATGAAGACTCGTCAGCCGCAGGTCCTGGCGGAGGCGTCCACCGCCTTCAACGCGGTCACGGGCTCCGCCTACGTGAAGATCGTCCTCGAGGAAGACGGGGAGACGCTCGGGATCCTGGATTCGTCGGATCGACGGAAGCGTCCCGAGCAGTTGAGCCGCGGAACCGTCGAGCAGCTCTACGTCTGTCTGCGGCTCGGCCTGATCCGGGAGTTCGCGCGGAAAAAGGTCGCGTTGCCCGTGGTGATGGACGACGTCCTCGTCAACTTCGATACGATTCGGGCACGGGCGATGGCGGGTGTGCTCGGCGACTTCGCAAGGGAGCACCAGGTGCTGATCTTCACCTGTCATCCCGAGACCGTCGCGCTTCTTCGGGAGGTTGTCCCGGACGCTGGTGTCTATCCGCTCGACGCGGGCGCTCCCGTGGCGGTGACCCCACCTTCCTCTTCTTGAGGTGACAGATGGACGACGCCTCCGAGGTCCTTCGCCGCTTGCTGGCTGCCCTCCCCGGGGCCGAGGACCCTGCAGCGCAGGAGCAGAGGAATCGCCTGCTGAAGGCGATGCAGCAGGGCCCGAATTCCCTGCCCGCCTTCTTCGCGAAGGAATCCGAGGACGCGCTCCGTCGGGCCGAAGCCCTGCGCCAGGCCCTCGAGGAACGGGTGCGGAGACCCTGATGGCCTATCGCGTCGCCGAGCTTCGGATCGACTCCTTCCGCGGGTTCGAAGGCGAGCACGTGGTCCCGCTCGACCGCGGGCTCGTCATCATCGGAGGCCCGAACGGCTCGGGCAAGAGCTCCACCCTCAACGCCATCGCATGGGGCCTGGCGGGAAAGGCGATCGCCCAGAAGAAGGTGGGGCTCGCCGAAATCCCCGAGCGCAAGGGCTGGGAGGTCGTTCACGAGGGGGCCGCCGGCTGCAGCGTCTCCCTCCTCCTCCTGGACGGCGCGCGGCGGCTGACCGTCCATCGTGCCTCGCAGAAGAACCGCTGCGAGGTGAAGGGGAGCGTTGCGGGGAGCGACCCGCTCGCTGCGCTCGGCCTGACGATCGACTCGTTCCTCTCCTCCGTCTTCCTCCCCCAGGAGCTGCTGCGAGGACCCGTCTCGCTCGACCCGAAGGACCGCGGGCGGCTGTTCCTGGACCTCGTCGGCCTGGGCGCCTTCCACGAGCTCGACACCGTCCTGCGGGACTGCGCCAGGGCCGCGAAGAAGGGCGTGGAGGCGATCGAGGGGATACGCAGGCGCCTGGACGACCAGATCGTCGGGCAGGTCGCCATGAAACGAAGCGAGGTCGAGGAGATGGGAAGACAGGCCGCGACGGCGGTCCCCGGCGTCGACGCCGCCTCGACCGACGCGGCGCGGGGCCTCGCGAAGAGGACCGGCGAGTCGATCGCCGACCTCTGCGAGCGCCACGGGCTGGCCGCGCCGGCGCTCCCCGAGGACCTGGCGGCCTTCGAGCGAGCGGTCCGCGATCTGCTGGTCCAGGTGGAATCGGCCCATCCGGACATGGCTCGCCAGAAGGACCTGAACCTCCGTCAGCTCGCAATCGCGCGCCTCCAGGCGGAGCTCGCGGACGTGCACAAGGACCTCGCGCACATCCGCGCGGAGGAGGGGACGCTGGCCGCGGAGGGGAGCGAAGACGCGCTGAAGGTCAAGGCGCAGGTCCTTCAAGAGAGGATCGAACGGCTCCGCAACGAGATCGCGCTGGCGGACGCGCAGGGGGAGGTGCTCGATCGCGCACTCGCGTATTTCGAGAAGCTCTCCCCGGGCACGGGGCCCATCGCCTGTCCCGTCTGCAGCCAGGGGCCGGTTGACCTCGGGCATCTGCGGGGGCACCTGAAGCAGGCCCTTGAGCGGTCGGGGATCGGACCCCTCCGCGCGGAGAGGGAGCAGGCGGAGCGCGACCTCGCGGCGGTGCGCGCGCTGGGAGAGAGGCACGCCCGCCTCCTCGCGGAGCGGCAGCGGCGCGACGCGCGCGAGCAGGAGCTGCGGAGACGCGCGGGCGAGGTCGGCGGCGCGCGCGTCGACCCCGGAGAGGACCTGGGGCGCGTCCTGCAGGGCCTCCTCGAGGCGGTCGAACGGGATCTCGCCGAGCTGGGACGGCGCACAGAAGAACGGGCGCAGGACGTGCGGAAGGTCCGCGGGGACCTCGAGTGCCTGTCGATCGTCAGGCGATTCCAGGATGCCCTCGGCGCGATCCAGCGGCTGGAGGCGTTCGCGGAGCGTCCCGAATATCGAGAGCTGCAGGCGCAAGAGTGCCGCGCGCAGGCCCTCCTGGGCCTCGCGGAGGGGCTGCAGGAGTCGCTCGAGGCCGAGAGGAACCGGGCCTTCGACGAGCGCTTCAAGGCGGTGCAGGGGGACGTCTCGCGGTGGTTCGGGCGGATCATCGAGCGGCCGGACTGTGCCTCGCTCCGCATCGACTCGAAAGGGTGGACGATCCTCGCGGGGCCGGCGGGGCGGGAGAGGGAGGTCACGGCGACGTTCAACGTCGGCGACCTGACGGGCGTGGCGCTCGCGATCTTCCTCGCCACGGCAACGCGGGCCTCGCACGACGCGGGGTTCGTGATCCTCGACGACCCCACGCAAGGCCTCGACGACGGCCACAAGGCGCGTCTCGCGGAGGCACTCGCGGAGGTCGCGCGCGAGCGACAGGTGATCGTCGCCTCCGCAGACGAGGGGTTTCTCGAGCGGCTGCGGGGCGCGGGGACGGTGGAGCGCTACGTGCGTCGGCTGCGCCCCCGCGTGCTGGACCGCGCGTGCGAGATGGAGGCTCCCATCGAGGAAAAGTGATCCGGAGGTCGGTCGAGGACTCGCCCCGCACGCCTCTCAGGCCGGGTCGACCTTGACGATGCTCCGTCCTTGCCCCTGGCGGACGACGCGCACCTGCGCTCCGATCCGGTCCGCAAGACCTGAGACGTGGGAGATGATCCCCACCTGCCGATCGGCCGCCCCCAGCTTCTCGAGCGCGGAGATCGCGACGTCGAGCGTCTCGGGGTCGAGCGTCCCGAACCCCTCGTCGATGAAGAGCGACCCGACCCGCATCTGCCGCGAGGAGAGGGACGATAGCCCGAGGGCGAGGCCCAGCGACACGAGGAACGTCTCGCCGCCCGACAGGGAATTCAAGCCCCGCACCTCGTTCCCCATGTCGAGGTCGCTCACCTGGAAGTCCAGTTCCGTGCCAGGCACGCGGAGGAGGCGGTATCGCCGCGTCAACCTCTCCAACTCCTGGTTCGCGCACGCGAGCAGAATCTCGAACGTCAGGCTCTGTGCGAAGCGGCTGAATTTCACGCCGTCTGCCGAGCCGATCAGCTCTCGCATCTTCTGCCACAGGTCGTTCGTCTTCTCCTGCCGCTCAGTCTGCGGCCGCAGCACCTCGAGGGCATGCTGGTCATCTTGGTCCTTCTGGCGCTCTACCTTCGCGGTCTGGAGCAACTCCTGCCCCCGCTCGAGGTCTCGGGCGGCCGCCTCGCGTGCCGATCTGGCATCCTCTGGGCCGAGGGTCTGCCGTCCCGAGGCCTCGTGCAGTTCCAACGCCTCGCACCTCTCCCTGTGGACGACGACCGCGCTGTCCATCGCGTGTCTCATCACCTCGTGGGCCTGCTCCCGATCCCGGATCCACCCCTCGTCTCGCGAGAGGAGCCTGGGGAGGGTCGCGAGGTCGAGGCCCTTCGCCTCCAGTTCGGCCTCGAGCGCCTCATGCGTCCTCTTTCGTTCGTTGCCGGCGGACTCGAGCGCCTCGCGAGCGCCGTCTTCCCTCGCGACGGCCGTCGCCAGGGTCTTCCCAGAGTCCTCGTGCACCTTGCGGGCGTTCTCGAAGGCGTCGGAGGCCGACGTCAAACGGCCCTCCAACTCGCGCTCGACCTCATTGGCGTCTCGTCCGCCAAGGAGTTCCCTGCGGTCCCTGGTCAGGTCGGCGTGGCGCCGACCGCGCTCCGCCTGGTCCTCTCGCGCCCTCTGCGCGGAGATCCCGAGCCCGTCGCGCGCCGCCTCCTCCAGGCGCGCCTTCACCTGCAGATCATGAATGCCCTGGGCCGTCGCCTCTCCCTCCTTCCGGTGGGCGTTCCACTCGCCCACCTCCCTCGATCGCTCCGAGCGGAATCCTGACGGGTCGCGATCGATGCGCGCGGGCGCGTCGGGCCATGCCTGGAAGGCCGCTGCGAGGTCCGAGAGGGCCTTTCGTCGGTCGCCCCGCATCCTCTCGATCTCGACCTTGCACGCCTTCTCGGCCGCATCCGAGCTCACCGAGAGGCCCCGCGCGGCGGTCATCCGGCCGGCCGCCCCGTGGAGGGCCACGAGCGCCTTGTTCTCCTCGCTCCCCGCCCGCGTGGCCGCGGCCTCCGCCTCCTCGGCGCGACCGTCGAGCACGCGGAGCTCCGCAATCCGCGCGTCGAGCCGGGCGATTGCCTCGGCAAGTCGCTCCGCAGCCGAGGGGTCGAGCGGGTCCTCGGGGATCCCGGCCTCGAGGAATCGGCCCCGCTCCGCAGCCCACGCCTTGCGCTGGGCCTCGAGCCGCTGCCCGTCCAGCGCTGCGCGCGTCCCTTCCTCGCCGGCCTTCCTCCTCTTCTCGATCCCGCCGGCCTGCGCCTGCGCGCGGCGCTTCGTCTGATGCTGGTGCTTGCCCTTCAGGTCCTCGATACGCGACTTCAAGGCCTGGAGGTCCGGCGAGGGGGCGCCGGCGTCGGCCCACGGGTGATCGGGCGATCCGCAGAGCGGGCAGGGCTTGCCTGACTCGAGAAAGGGCCTCTGGGCCTCGAGGTCGACGGCCTGCAAGTGCCTTCGGAGGTCGCGATCGGCCGTCTCGATCGAGGCGTCGATCTCGGAGAGCTGGCGCGCTGCGTGCGCGGACTCGTCATCGGCCTTGATCGCCTCGGAGGTCGCCGTCGAGGATGCATCGAGGGCCACCTGCCGATCGCGCGCGAGCCCCGCGATCGCGGGGATCAGGTCCTTCATCCGTCCCGCGGGCTCCTGTCGGATCCTCAGCTTCTCCAACTCGATCTGGTACTGCTTCCGCGGAAGCCCCCTCGCGGCCTTCTCGGCCAGCTCGCGGTCCTCCGCGGTTCTCTTCGATCGCTGCTCCGCCTCCTCGTGGTCCTCGCCGGCCTTCGCCAGGGCGTCTCTCGCGTCCTGCGCGTTCTTCGACAAGCCGGGGAGCGTTGTCTCCAGACCGGACCGCTTGACGTCCGCCGCCTGGAGCCTCGCGAACGTGTCGTCCCAGAGCGCCCAGTCCTTCGCGACCCCCTCGATCGCGGCGTGCGCGCGCAGCCACGCCTCGGTCGTTCGCGAAATGAGGATCGCCGCCTCGAGCGCCTTCGCGGCCGCCGCCGCGTCCCCCTCGCGCTTCCTGAAATCCTCGTCTGCCTTCCCGGCCACCTCCTCGGCCTTGCGGGCCTCCTTGAAGGCCTCGACGATCAGCAGATCGATCCTCCGGGCCTGAGACAGGGGATTAGATGCGGCGTCCCTCGCTGACCGTGCCTGTGCGTGCACCTCCTGGACGCGGTACATCGCCTCCGCGGCGCGCCCTTGAGCCTCGCGGGCCTTCTTGAGCTCCTCGCCCTGTTCGCGGAGGTCGGCCTCGGCCGTGTTTTCCTTCCCGTCCGCGTCGTCCGCCCGCTGGAGGGTGGCGCGTAGCGGCTGCGCCGCGCGGACCGTATCGAGCTCCCCGCGCTCCGATCGCGAGCCGTCCCACGCCTTCTGGGCCTTGGTCTCCTCCTTCCGCGCATCATCGAGTCGGGTCACCAGGGCCGCGCGCTGGTCGTGCCAGCGCTCCGCCGCCGCCTCCTCCTCCTCACGGCGCTGCGCGTCCTCGACGGCCTTGTCCTGTTCCTGGATCCTCAGGGCCAGCGCCGCCCGCTCCTCCTCCGTGAAGACGTGGATGCGGCCCCGATCCTTCATCAGGTCATCGAGCCTGGCCTTCTCCTCTCCGGCCCGCTTGTGCGCGGCGATGGAGAGCTCCTTGTAGATCTCCGCGCCGGTGATCTTCTCGAGGAGGGCCGTCCGTTCGCCCGGGGCCGCAGTCAGGAAGGCGGCGAAGTCGCCCTGTGCCAGGAGGACGGAGCGGCAGAACTGCTTGAAGTCGAAGCCGACCACCCGACGGATGGCCTCGATCGTCTCGGTCTTGGTCTGCCCGATCGGCGTGGGGTCCGCCAGCGGGTGGAGGCGCATCTCCGCCTCCATGAGCCTCCCACCCGGGCGACCGTGGGCGCGGCGGACCTCCCATCGCGCACGGTAGGCAACGCCGTCTCCTCCGAGGAAGTCGACCTCTGCGTACGCCTGCGCGGTCCCCTTGCGGAGGATCGAGCGCGCATCCCCGCTCGAGAGCATCTCTCCCTCCGGGTCGAGTCCCACCCTGACGCCCTGCCCGTCCAGCCGCGGAGTCTTGCCGAAGAGGGCCAGGCAGACGGTGTCGAGGAGGGTGCTCTTCCCCGCGCCGGTCGGACCGGTGATCGCAAAGAGCCCCGCCTGGCCCAGGGGGGGCTTGCGGAGATCGATCTCGAAATCTCCCTCGAGGCTCGCGAGGTTCTTGCCGCGGAAGGCGAGGATCTTCATGAGCGCTCCTCCTGCTTGACCTGGTCGAAGAGCTCGGCAAAGACCTGGAGAAGCTCCGCGGGGGGCTCGACGTCGTACTGTTTCTTGTAGCAGGCGCGGAAGACGTCGCTCTCCTTCCGCTCCGAGAGGTGGACCTTCCCAAGCTGCTCGACGATCGACCTCCCCGTTCCGACGGGCGGGACCTCCAGGCGGGCGAGCCGCGCGGCCTTTCCCGCCAGCGCCTCGGCGACGCGGGAGGCAAGACCTGGGTCGGGGCCGGTCAAGCGGATGTGGATGTCGAGGAAGGGGAACTTGTCGCGGTTCGCCCCCTCGGGGGCGTCTTCCAGCGCCTCGAGGAGCGGAAGGACCTCGTCGAACGTGGCGGAGTCGCTCTCGGGGAGGCGCTTGAACTCCACGAAGCGCGGAACGGGAACCGACCTCGCGCCAGCGAAGCGCTCCCCGTCCAGGTCTACGACGAGCACCTGGTGCTGATAGATGGCCTCGTCAATCGCGAGCGGGATGACCGATCCGCTGTACCGCACGTGGTCGCGGCCCCCGACCATCTGCGGGCGGTGGAGGTGCCCGAGCGCGACGTAGGCGATGTCGTCGGGAAAGATGTCCGCAGGCAGGGCGTGCTGGTTCCCTCCGAGGACGAGCCGCTCGCTCATCTCGGAGGGGGCCCCGCCGACCATGTAGCAGTGGCCCGTCGTGAGGAGGGGCTGGCCAGGACGTCGTTGCGCACGGGCTGCGTCGATGGCGGCCGCGTACACGCGGCGGACCCCCTCGACGAGCGTGTCCCCCGTCGCCTCTGCGACGGGAGGGAGATCCGCCGGTCGCAGGAACGGCACGGCGGCCACGCAGGCGCCACCCAGGGACACGACGAACGGCTCGGACCAACTGCCGATCACGTGGACGCGCATCGAGCGCAGCACGTTGCGAGGCGCATCGAGGCGGGATGGGGAGTCGTGGTTCCCGCCGACGATCAGGACGTCGAGGGAGGGATAGCGCCGGCGCAGCTCGGCGAGGAAGTCATAATACATCTGGAGGGCCGATGCTGGCGGGTTCGCCGCGTCGAAGATGTCCCCGGCGACGATCATGGCGTCGATCGACTCGGTCCCGATGGTCTCGAGAAGCCACTCGAGGAATCGAGCATGCTCGTGGTCACGGGGCATGTCCCGCAGGGTGTGGCCCAGGTGCCAGTCGGATGTATGCAGAAGTCTCATGATGCGCCTCCGGCCTCTTTCTACGGGCGAGGGGTGGGTGTGTGACAGGGCGGGTGCACAATCGTAGGCTTGCAGAATCGTTCGGACAAGCAAGTCGAGGCGCACGCGGGGCTCGCTGGGCGTCGAGGACCATCTCCATTCCGACCTGAGGTAGGAATCCCGTCACGAACACGCCCGCACTTCGTATCGAGGATCGAGGGGCCTTGTCGTGATGGACGAACCGATCCGGCCCTGGGCTGTTATTGACTCCTGCATGAAGAAAGAGCACCAGGGATGAAGAAGAAGTCGTCGGAACGCGAGGAGGACGGCGCCGCAGAGAATGGCATCCTGTACCTCTTCGGCGAGATCGACACGGCGACCGCGGGGAGCCTGTGCGAGAGGTGATCCAGCTCAACCTCGCCGCCCAGGTCCCGCACATCCAGTTGATCGTGAACTCGCCCGGCGGGGGCCTGAGCGCGGGGTTCGCGATCATCGACATCATGGAGTGGTCGCAGATCCCGGTCTTCACCACGGGGATCGGGATGATCGCCTCCATGGGCCTCATGGTCTTCATGGCGGGGGAGCGAGGCCACCGCGTCCTGACGCCTCGCACGAGCGTCCTCTCGCACCGATTCACGGGCCTGTCGTTCGGGAAGCACTCCGAGCTGGTCGCGGGTCGCAAGGAGCAGGACCTCGCGCACTGCCGCATCGTGAACCACTACATCCAGCACACGAACGTGAAGTCCGAGGAGGACCTCGGCCGGACGCTGCTGCGGGACTCGGACGTCTGGCTCACGCCCGAGGAGGCCGTCCGGTTCGGCCTCGCGGACCTCGTGCAGAAGGACCGCAAGGCCCCGTACCCCGACGTCGTCACCCGCGACCTCGCCCGCACGCTCGCCTCCGATGCGGAGGTGCGGCCATGACGATGCCGGATCCCCGATGTCTCGAGGAGATGCTGTTCGCGGAGGACCGCGCCTCCGCCCCGGCGGGAGGTGCGCCCGTCGAGACGGATCGCTGGAACGCATGGAGCCTGCTCGTGCTCCTCCGCGCGGCGCTGCGCCGGCGACCGGACCACCTCCTCCAGCTGTCTGAGGAGGCTCGCGCACTCTACGCGACCCTCCTGTCGGACCCGCTGAAGAGCGAGGGGGACGGCGAGCCGAACGGGGACATGGAGGGCATCGAGCGGGAGATCGCGCGCCTGCGCTTGGAGGCGCGTCGCTTGAGCGGCGGGCGGCTCGCGGAGGTCGTCCCGTTCCTCCTCAGGGAGGCGCGGACGCTGGGCGGGATCGCCTTCTTCGACGAGTGCGACGACATCTTCACGAAGGACTCGGCCCTGAGCCGCTGTCTCCTGCTCGAGCTGGAGCGTCAGGGCGGGTTCGCGATCCTGTCGACGAACGCGCCTGAGCGTCTGGACCCCGCGCTCGATCGTCGCGCGACGATGCGGATCGCGTTCGAGTCGCCTGGGCGCGACGAGCGGAGGGAGCTGTGGAGGGTCCATCTGCCCGCGGGGCGGATCGGCGGCGACGTCGACGTGGAGGGGCTGGCCGATCGGCACTTCCTGTCGGGTGGGTACATCCGGAATGCGGTGGGCGTGGCGTTGCTGCGAGTGGGCGACGGGGTCCCGCTGACGCAGCGCGACCTCATCGAGGCGGCGGAGGAGCAGGCGGTCCACTTCAGCCAGGACCTCGCGAGCATCGTGAGCGCGGGTTCGGAGCAGATGCCCGAGATCGCGGCCGAGTCCAGACCTCCTGACATGCGGGTTGGGGGTTTTGCATCATTCCGCGCCCTCCACCACGTAGCGGAGACGGTAGTCGG